>Ga0265297_10002059_pt1 | contig 42989 bp, 72 predicted proteins | sample Munlanlwell13791_FD_192502 | JGI IMG/M metagenome (GOLD analysis project Ga0265297, IMG submission 192502) | Leachate microbial communities from a municipal landfill in Southern Ontario, Canada - Leachate well 137-91 | ecosystem: Engineered > Solid waste > Landfill > Unclassified | place... | reverse complement strand
TTATGTCCCCCATGGTCAGTGGCTTCTTTCCACTCATCTTGGCGAACATTTCACGGTTGAACGATGCCGATCTCTGTCGAGCGGCCATTACAGCTTCCTGTTGTGTATTGTGCACGCTCGTTGCCTTCGTCCTGCCTGATTTCAATTCCTCTACTGCCTGCTCCAGCGTCAGTTGCTTTCCATTCACCAGCGTGGGTATGTTGTAGTACTTTCCCCCCAGTTCCACCGTGGCCGTCCTCTCACTCGAGAATGACCCGTCCGGATTTTCCACCGTTATCCCTCTCTGGTTTGGGTCTACCGGGTACTCCACCGCCCCCGGTGCCATGTACGTCTCCGGTGTGGGTGTCATGGCCCCGGCCTGCGCGGGAGTTATACCTGGAGAAGTCGCTGGACCCCCCATCCCGGCACCGGTAGCACCCCTCCCCCCTCCAGTTTCTCCGGATACCTGTCCCGTTTCAGGCGACAGTATCCCAAGGGGGTCGTCGGGGGTGGTCTTGGAGGTCGACGGGGATCTCTGACCCCCCTCAGCCCCCTCCAGACTGGTGGGACCCGCCTCGGACAGGGCGTTTGCCCATCTCCTGTCCTTGTTGTAGTCCTCCAATTTTGCTTTCCTGTAGTCCCGATAGTCTTTTATCTCCGCCATGGCCAGAAGGTTCCTGAGGGCATCGGTGGGGTACACCATCTTGTACTCAGGAAGCTTGGGATCATATGCGGGAACTGGAAAATTGGCCACGTTACACCCCCTTTATACCAACCCTAACAGGTTGTACATCATGTACTGGTTCATCATGTTTCCCCCAAGGTTTCCTATTCCGCTTATGGCGTTGGCCCACGTGTTGGCCTGTCCAATCTGAGAGGCCGCCACATTGGAGGCCGTATTGAGAAGGTTGGAGGACATGGAATTGGCGGCGTTGGTGCCTGAGGACGTAACCCCTGACGCGGCGGTCTGGCCTATCCCGGCTATCCCCGCCAGCCTGTTGTACAGGGCGTTGTTCCCCTCCAACCACCTGTTCCACGCGTTCCCGTATTCCGTGGACGCCAGATTGGTCCCGTAATCGACCAGAGCCGTCCCAAGATTTCCAGATCCGTAGTTACCTGCCGCCGCACTCTTCGCCGCCAGCGAGTTTATTCCCTGCTCCTTCACCCAATTGTAACTGGGGTCGGCGTACAGGTCGCTATAGGTGAAGTTGGTATTGTACAGCTTACCTCCGGGAGCGGTAAGTGAGGACAGCTGGTTTATGGCTCTGGTGCCGGACGCTAGAAACGGGGCATAGTCAGCCCTGTTCTGCTGGTACATATCCCAAGTCAATCTGTTAGCGGCGGCCTGAGAGGCGGCACTGGTGTCTGCCGCCGCCTCGTATCCACTAGAACTCTCCGACGCCCCAAATATGGAACCGATGGCGCTCATCCCTCCGCCTATCAGTGCTCCTATACCAAAGTCACCCATGTCATCACCCCTGATTTCTCCTGCTCCCTTTTACTCTTTTCACCCAATCAGTGACGTTCATCCCTATCACCGTCCCCATTACTTTTAACCCGTGTTTCTTCCACGTGTCCGGTATGTTGGTCATGGCCACTACCCCCGATACTCCCTTGCTCAGCGCCATGGTCATGATGGTGTTCACTATGTCCCACCCCAGCCCCCTGTTCCTGTACTCGGGCCTGACGTACATCTGGTTAACCGCCAGCATGATTCGACTGGCTATGGGGTCCAGTTCAAACTTCATGTCGGCAAACCCCGCTATGGTTCCGTCTCCGTTCTCCGCCACCACCATGACGTACTGCCCGTTCCTTGCCATGTTCTCTGCCGCTATGTCACACCACCAGTCCACGTTTGGATTGGCAGACGGGTCCTTCTCGGTTATCATGTCCTTCCACATCTCCCCGATCACGAATAGGTCCCTCACTGTCCCTAGCCTTATGCTAAAACGCATTGGGAACCTCCTTTGATTCCGGCCTCTCCGGTTCAGGGACCTCGGGACAGGTCAAAGGTGCATTTTCTATCGCATTTATTATTTCCCTTATCTCTTTCACCGTCCGCTCCGCTTCATCTATATTCCCTTCTATCCTCACGTTTCCCACTATCCCCTTCAGTATCTTCCTTTGTCTTTCACTGTCCAGTATCATAGTGCCTCCTTATTATGACATTATTCCGTCTGCTACCAGTGCGGCCCGTATGGCCACCACAAGGTCGAACAGGGCCTGCATGTGCGCGTCCGTGTCCAATCCGAACGCTCCCGTAACATACGCGGCCAGCGCTCCCCCGCTGGCGTATGACGCCTGCGCCCCTGCCCCGTTGCATCCAAACTTCCCCGCCACCGTCACGTCCCCGGTCCCACTTATAGTTACCCTTGTGGTGCTGTCGGTGGAAAGGTAAAGGTCATTGGCCCCAAAGGTCCCTACCGTAACGTTTCCCGTATTTGTGAGGGAAGCGCATGATGACACGGCGGGAACGGATAGGGCAAGTCCGCTATAAGTGAAGTTTGCGTTGTCGGTGAGACGGCCATTGGTGGTGCAGTAAGGGACCCTACCGGACGTAAGGACGAACCCATCAGTGAACACCACTCCCTTGCGTGCCGCCCCTGTGGTTATGGTGTAGTAAAGGTCGTCGGAGAAAGGCTCCAATACCCCCACCTCGGGCGTGGTAAGGAGTGCCGCCCCGGCTACGGTGAACTTTAACGCCCCCTTCCCCACTCCGGCCTCTCCCGGTGGCAGATGCACTTTGGCCGTGGGACTGCTTACGTTCAGTCCGATGTGGCTCCCTCTTGGCACCACGTTCACGTCACCGTTAGCGTCCAGTGTGATGGTCACGTGGTCAACGGACGCGGACATCGGACCCCTTGATGACCACAGCTTATCCTGCATGTTATTCCACCTCTTCCGTTTCCATTTACACGTTCTCCTCATACCCGCTGGCGTAGATGGCCACCTTGTCCGCCGTACCCGCCACTCCCTCGATCGCATCACCCGCATTCAGGACGGAAGACAGGGATAACGTCTTGGTCTCGTGGGCGTTCAGGCTCACGCTGTCCAGTATCGTTCCCTTGGCCAGCGTACCGGCGTTCTTGAGATAATAAATGCTGATAACGATGGGGTTAACGTCCGTGTTGCACAGTATTATCTCCTTTACCACGTCCCTGTAGCCAGCCGGGACCGTATAAAGGGCGGCGGCGGCTCCGGGTAAGTACGTGTCCTGTATCATGTTCTTACTATTTATCATATCATCACCCCTCGTGCATTATCGTTTATCACGGTGCACCTCCCATTATTATCATCACCATTGCGTCATGCTTGGCCTTCTCTATTTCCTCCAAGCTTACCGACATCATAGTTATCTTCTCATCCATGTTGTGAGCCATGTTCCTTACTTCCTCCACATCCCCGTATTCGTCCCTTCTCATTATTTCCTCTACCTTGTTCCCTTTTACTTCCTTTACTACTTCCTCTATCGCTCCTCCGTCCTGTTTGGTCATAAGGGAAACGGACATGGCATCATGATCCGACCCTCCGTAAGTGAACATGCCAATCAACTTGTTGAACCACTCCACCCACATCAGGCTGGTGAAGAACACGCTCTGCTTCCCCTTCGAATTTATTACCCCCCTCTCTACCGTGGTAACGGGTTCATAGACGGGGGCCGGTGGCAACGTGTTGTTCATCTCCTGCTTCTCCTATTGTTCCTCTCATCCATGAAATCCTTCATACTATTTGATTCCCCTTTTGCCGATGTAACTCCCACTTCCTCTATCTGGAGTTCTACGCTTATCCTTTCCTTACCCCCCGCCTCCTTGTTGGTGCTCTTGCTGATGACACTGCAGGTGGCCACCAGTTTCACTTTGTCCTTTGTGTCCAGATCCTTCATCCCCGGAACGCTGTTGACCTGCTCCGTCTCAAACCGGATGCGCATGCCATAAGGATACTGGTCCTGCTCCATGTCAACGGGGTTTGCCAACGTCTTCATGTCGCTTTTGCTTTTCTTTGGTAATTTCACGCTCGTCATTTCCATTCTACTGTCTCCCTTTAATTTGCATACGCTCCCAGCAGTATCCTTGGTACTGGGTCACTTATTGCTAGTCTGAACACCCTGTCCCTGCTCCTTCCCATTCTTCTCCACACCGCTCTGGTCTTGTACTCCCCCATCTTTCCGATGGAAGCCAGATGCTCACTGCTCCACGTATGGCCACCGTCATCGGACCACGAGAGGGCGGCCATGGGATCCAATGTTCCCGTTCCCACCCCCGTCTCCATGTCCACCTGAAGCCTATGGTAGAACACGTTGTACAGCATCCCGTTATTGTCGTTTATGTGCTGTACCTGTCGCAGGGACACCATAGGGTCAGGAGAAGGGGTATTGTAGTCGGTATACGTGCTGTCCTTCAACTCGAGTATGTTCCCATTCCTGTAGTCGCTGACGTAGTGCTTGTTGTTGAAGTAGCAGTAGTCGTTGCTGTGGTGCCTCCCGATCAGGTACGGGCTTCCCTGCCACACCGACCTTTCATGCCACATTGAAGTGGTGGTGTCGTAGACGAAAGTGCTATTGGCGGAGGGGGAAGTCCACACGCAGAAGGTGTGACTGCCCTGAGTGTAGGTGTAGGAGAACACGTCATCCCATCTGCCCCACCTGCCCATCTGGTAAGCTATGGCGGGGGGAGTTATGTTGGTGGGAACATACCCGTTCAGTTCCACTACCCCGACGAATTCGCTCCTGTCTCCGCTCCTCTGCACCGCCATCCACAGAAGGCTGTTGCTTGCCCTACACACCGCCCACGGTGACACTACCCCGTAGTCTATAACGGCCCCGCTAATCCGGAGGAAGGGGGACCCTATGCTTGTGGCCGTACCGGCGTCGTACCATATCTCGCTATTGAACTGTTTTATGAACCACAATTGCTGGTGGTAGTTGACAATGGACAGTATGGGATCAGGGGTGGCTCCCACCGGACTTGTGGCCAGAGCGTTCCACGTCATCCCGTCGTACAGGTCGGACACCCCGTACTTTATGCTGTCCTTGAACGCCGCCACGAAGTACCCGTCTATGAACTCAACGTATATGGGGTTGAGGGAAAAGCTTCCCGCCACCGGTATGACGGAAAAGGTAAGGGTGGAAACGTTGTAGATGTACCCCCTGAGTCCATCCACTATGATGAGTTGATCCCCTCCCAAGCCCGAGGCGGAAGTTCCGTTGTCGCTCATCACGACCCTTCCCACGTTGGTATTGAGGGTCCCTATCGACCCGCTCATAACCCCCAAGTCACTTACGGTGTAAAGGTGATTACCCACGACCACGAACATCTTGCCGTTGAATGATCTCATCCCCCTTACCGTGTTCACCCCCGTGTTGCAAAAGAGAGAAGTTCCCGGTGCCCCTATCATGGACACCATGGCCTTGGTGCTGATGGGACTTACCTCCGGATACCAGTTAACGCTCCTCTGACAGTCTATGTTCGGGGAGATTGCGCTATAGGTGGGACCGACAAACGGTATCTTCACTATTCCACCTCACACGGGACTAGTAGTTATAGTCGTCCCTGTATATATTGTACGACCCGGACTTATTCCCCGGAACGTCCGTCCTTGATATTACGTCCTTGGCGTTCATGGTTTCAATGACAGCCGTGGCATGAGCGGCCATCATTATTATGTCCTTGTTACAAGGAGTGCCGTCGTCGTGAAACGATCTCCACACCCTTCTAGCCACGTTGTACAACAGCATCTCATAGTAGGGAGGCTCAAACGTGATGTTGGCCACCAGACTTGTTATCTCTGCCAATGCCTTCTCGGAGTAGATGAAAAGGGTGTAGGCCATGGATGCGTCGGGGGGAGGATACAGTGTTATAGTACCTACGTGGTTCACCTGCTGGGTTGCACCGGGGTCGTAGTAAAGGGCTTCGGGACGGGCCAGTGTCACTATTTTGTCCTCGTAGGCACTGTACTCATTTTCTCCTATGATGGAAAGGGGGGTGTCATCGCTGGACGTGTCGCGGATGAAAGCGTCGACGATACGGTAGGGCTTCAACGTGGCAAACGTACCGGTCAACCCGATCGTGTAGGATGCGGTACCGGCCACAAGGGGGAAACTCTCTGGGACATTAGCCCTTGCCATAAGGTTGGTGGCTCCTATCTGGCCCAAATAAAGGTTAAGACGGCGGAGTACAAGGTTGGTGTCGGCGGCGTCGGCAGGCTCCGACGCATCCACCGCTCCCACCTCCATCAGTATATCCTTTATCAGATCGTTTACCGTGTAGGCCATTTTCCACCTTCCTTACTTCTTCTTTTCGTTCTTCCCCTTGCACTTCATCTCGTGAAAGTTCTTGCCCTCCACCGTGTCAAGGACACGTCCGCACTTACTGCACGTCCTTTCATCTATTTCCTTCCCCTCCGTCTTCAGCGTCTCCTTCGCCTTTTCCACCCTTTCCTTCTTCTCCTCGTTGGTTTTCTTCCTCTTGCTCTCCTCGATGGCCTTCAACTCCTCGTACAGCACCTCCAGTTCCGCTTCCAGTGCCTTTATCTTGCTCCTGATGTGCTCCTCTGCGGAAGGGGATATGGGGGTCCTCCTCCACCCACGCGCCATCATGGACTTCATCTCCTCAAGCGACCCCGCCGTTGCCGGGGGGAGCTTGGGATGGTACATCATGAAGGGGAACTCGTCTACCTCGCTCCCCGACAGTTCTATCTGTTCCCTTTCACTCATTTCATCTCCGTTCATGGTAGCCTCCTTACCACATTTACTTTACCGTCTTCCCTTGCCGGTTTCCTTGTTCCTTCTGGCGAAGAACGATGCCATGCTTTCTTTCCTGTCCATCTTTTTCACTTTCTTTGACTTTCCCTTTTTGGCGGGGAGTCCCTTTTCCTTCGTGGACGCAAAGTCGCTGAGTTGATTTTTCGTCATCTTCTTCAGCCCCTTGTTCCTCTTAAAAAGTTTCTCGGGAGCGTGCTCGGCTATCGCCATCGCCTTCCTCTGCTTCTTGCTCACGGCTGGCATGTCGTCACCTTCCTTATCTTTTTTGGATTTGGCTGATTTGTCGCGCGATTTCATCAGCCTGTCCCATTCTTCCCTGTTCATTCTCCACCTCTCCTTACTTTTTACCTTGACCACACTGGTCAAGATCGGGGAACCACAGGCGGAGGCTTCCCGTGGCTCCCCTTGTGCCTGCGCGACGGGGAGTCATGCAGGTGTTAGTCCTTTTTGCCTCCATTGACCCACTCTACTTCTTCTTCCCTCCGGTGCTGGGGTTGGACTTTGCGTAGGGAGCGTACTCGGTCCTGCTACCGAATGCCTTCTTCGGAGGGGCCGGGGCCTTTCCTGTCTGCGTTCCCTTCTTGCTTTCCAAACAACCGCCTGTCTTTTTCATTTTCCTTCACCTCGTTTTGTTGTTAGTCGGTTATGATTCCGACTATTGAATCTTCCCTGACTATCTTCATGTGCTCGCCGTCCACCTTCATGTCGAGGTTGGCGTGCTTGCTGAAGAGGATCCTGTCGCCTAGCTTTACGTCCATGGGCTTGCGGGACCCGTCCTTGAGTAGTTTTCCCGGTCCCATGGCCACTACCACTCCCGTTATAGGGGCGTCCGCCGTTTCCGGTATGATTATTCCTCCCCTGCTCACCTTCTCCAGTTGAATCGGGACGGCTATAACGATGTCGTCCACGGGCTTGATGTTCTTGGCCACTTCCACCGTCTGGGCGTATTTCTGGTATATCCTGTACGCGGGGCATCCCGTATCGGGGCATTTAGTTGCTTCCATTTTCCACCCCCCTGTTCAGTGCCGTCAGGTCCACCCACCATATCGATCCCACCACGTTTACGGATCTGAACTTCTCGTTCACTGCCTTCATCACACCGGGCCATTCGCGGTTGTAGTCGTGTCCGCACAGGATGCGACGGGTACGCGGCATCCACGCCTCGATGTCTGCCTTGACTGATTCGTACGTGTGCTCTCCGTCGATGAAGGTCATGTCAACCCTGTCACCCACGGATGCCAGAAGGGAAGCGGCATCCACGCTGGCCAGCCTCAGCATCTCCACGTTCTTGTACGGTTGGACGTTGTTCGCGAATATGGCGGCAACGTCCTCGTTGTCGTAAATTCCCCTGAGTACCTTGTTCCCGTCGTCGTCACCAAGCCAATGATCAATGGCGATGACACGGCCACGACACGCCTCGGCCAATGCGATCGTGGTGCGTCCTTTGAACGCCCCTATCTCGGCCACGCTTTCCATTCTCGTAGCCGTCATGTAGAGCCATTCCAGTTCCTGCTGGCTCATCCACCCCTCGATGCACAGGGAATGGACCACGGGACTGTTGGCCTGACGCAACATGAAGTCGTACACGTTGCCCTCGTAGTTCTTGGTTCCCACGTGTATCATCGTCATGTCGGGGAGTATCCACACCTGACCGCCGATGTCCCGCCACCTCTTGCAGAACCCAAAGTCATCCCCGTACCACCTGTCCTCCACGAAGGTCCCGAAGAAGTTGTACCTGTCGCTGTTGTCCCCAAAGTCCTTGTACTTCAGGTTGGGGTACGCCTCCCTCATCTTGTCGAACACGCTCCTCCTGATCTTCATGGCCCCGGTTGCCCCGCCTGTGGCCTCAAGTGCTCCGTTCACCTCGTTGGGCCTTCTGTTCTCGTCCATCACCCACGACACGGCGTACAGTTCCTCGTCGCACTTCTTGGGGTAAGCCCCGCACACCACGTCCTCGGGAGCCATGATGAGGGCCAGAAAGTCCTTGGGGGACATCCCGATGTCGGCGTCGATGAACACCATCTGTTCAAAGTCCGATTTCATGAACATGGCTTCCAATTGGTTCCTTGCCGCGCTCACGTAGGGATTGCCGACCTCGAACTTGAACTCGAATCTCACGTTGTTTATCATCATGACCTGCATGGCGTTCATCAGTGTCTGGGTGCACAGGACGAACGTCTTTGCATCGTACGCGGGTACTGCCACGAACGTGCTACTAATGGAGGGAACTGACTTTCCCGTTCTTCCCGCCATCTCCATTACTTCTGCCATTCCTGCCATTGAATCTTTCCTTGTTTCGTCCATTTGGTAAGCCTCCTTTACCAATATAGTAAGATAGGAGGGGAAGGGTGTTACCCCTTCCCTCTCCGAATTGCTAATTCCCTTTACCCTCTTATGAGTCCCTGATTGGCCATGGTTTCCTGCAACTCATTGGCCAGATCAATCCCCTGAATGAGGGAGGGCCTGAGTACCGATGCCGCCCAGTGGCCGGGGATGAAACCAGCGGCGCCAGCCGTTATGGTTCCCGGACCGGGCGTGGTGAACACGCCGATGGTGTAAACTTCCGGTGTGGGAGTTATTGCCGCCGCCGTCACGTTCTCGTAGTTGATCTGAATCGTGTTGGCCGCGCTCACACGGACCCCGGCTATTCCAAGACCGGGCTGGTGTGTGGGTTTGTTGACGATGACAGTGGCCCCTGCGGGGATGGGTGTGACCGTGAACCCCTGCTCCGCGCAGGTATTGGCCGCAACCGCCACGGGGGTGAGAAGCTGTTTAAACACGACGAAGGGAGCGGCGGGTGACTGTCTGAACGTGGCCACACCATAAAACACCGATGTGGCGGGAGTCTGGGTCGTGTTGGTAGGGTTGGAAAGCTGTATGGTCAGGGCGTTGGCACCGCTGATCCTTCCCGTTGCGGCCAAATCCGCGTCCTCGGGCTTCTGTAGGCCGACAAGGAAGTCATCGGCGAGAAGGCCGTTGACCGCCAGTGCCGTAGCCAGAACCTGACTCCCTGCCACCACCGTAGTGATGGACGTATCCGTGTTGACCCCGTAGATGAGGATGTTGGACATGGCGGGAACCGAATTCAATGCCATGATGGAGTAGGTCTCGGGGGTGGTGGGGGTGACGACTGCGGCGGTCGGGTTGACGTACGTGATGGCTATCTCATTGTTGCCTGACACACGGCAGTTGCCGATAGCCAACCCCACGTTGGTCGTGGGCTTTGTCACCATGAGGGCCATTCCGGGAGTGATGTTGTTTCCGCCCACAAATGTGACCGTGGGAGCAACGGTATAGCCGGATCCCTGATTGGTGATGCGGACCCCCACTACCACCCCGGCCACCACTATTGCTTCTCCTGTGGCACCGGAGCCGCTGGGATTGGTCACCTGGCCCGGAAGTGACGGGTCTGCCCCTGTTCCCGTATACGTGCCGCTCATTTCAGTGGGAGTGACATTCCCTCCTGTGATGACGACAGAGGGAGGGAAGAAGTAACCGGCACCGCCATTGGTAACTCGGATGTCTACAACCTTTCCTGAGGAATCGATCGTGGCCGTTGCGACGGCGGCAGTAGGGGCAATGGTAAATATCTGCTCACTGCTACTGCCTGCGGGAACGGGAAGGGGTGTGAGTGCCGCCGTAATGATCGGAAGACCCCTTATGGTGACGATATTGTAGTCCTCGTTCGTGGTGGGGGTGAGGTTGGCCGCTGTCGGGTTGCTATAAACGATGCTGAGAGTGCAGGCGGCACTGAGGCGACCGACGTGATACCCCAACCCGGCCTGGCCACTGGGTTTGTTTACTGCGGCGAGGAAGTCGGTGGCGAGGGGTCCCCATCCGGGGACGGTTCCCACAGCCAACGCCTGTTCTGCCGCCGAGGCTGCGGCTATCGCCACAATGGTGGAAAAGCACTGGGTGTATGTGACCACCATACCACCAGCCGAAGGACCCACTACCCCTTGAGTGGGAGTTGCCCTCTGCGCGACGGGAATGCGTCCATGGAACCCTATCTTGTCTGATGCGCTTGCGCCCATCTGTGTCCCTTCGGGACTCTGACTGCTGAGTTGTTTCAACATGTGTTATCTCCTTTTTTCTCTCCCTACTAGCAGTAGGTAATACCATCTGTAGCGGGCTTGTAAGGGAGGGGAGGAATCCACTTGGACGTCCTCCTCCCTGTGTTGTGCGTCGCTATGACGTTATCCTGACCGCCATGGAAGGACGGGGTGCCGCCCATCCACCGAGAACGTCAATACGGCAGGGAAGCTGATCCTGATTGATGTCGTACTGACGGATGAGGCGGATGCTGATGCCGTCGTAGGTCTCGCGACCGGAAAAGTCAACGCCACCCGGCATCTCAAGGTCGGCGGTGCCAAGGGCAAACGCGTCCTGATGATAGGCCATAAGCTGGGGGAAATTGGTGTTGGCCGCTCCGGACATCAGTGTGATGACGGCGTTGTTGGCCGGGGAGTTGGTGACGGTGGCATTGGCCACGCCGGGGCCAGCCGGGATGATGGGCGGTGAAATGGGGATTGTGGCCCAGCCAGCGGCATCGGAGTTAACCGGCGTGGACGTTATTACTCCACTGGGTCCGACGCTCCACCCGCCGACGACGAAGTAAGCGGGTAATCCTGTGTCCGTCTGGTTCTCGGGGTTGACACTGTTCACACCGGCTATGGTGAAGATCTCACCCGGCTGGAGTATGCCGGCTGATGTGGGGGTCCACCCTGAAGTGTTGAGGGAGGCACCGGTCTGACCGGCACCACGGACAACGGCGGTGGCGAATCCCAGATGTGTTCCCGTGGTCAGCATGTTGATGTTCTGGTCCTCTGCAAATTCGAAGCCAAGTGCCAGTCCCAACACACCGCGTCTGTACTGCTCTGCGATGAGATCACCGGCCTGAAGCAAGCCAGCGAGGGCACTGACAGAAGCGGCGTTCGCGAACGGGGACAGAACGATTCTCCTGTTCTCGTCCTTGGGGGTGGCGAAGTTGGAAAGGAAGACACCGGCATCGAGGTAGACGGCGGGGGCCGCTGAGTTGGTCATCGTACCGACGACACCGCCAGCGTTGCCGGGGATGACACCGGGGAACCCCACCTGATTGTAAACGAAGTGGAACATGGCGAGTCCGTCCTGATCGATCTGGGAAGTCAGACGGGCCATGGCCGGAGTCAATATGAGCTTTCCGAAGTCATCCAGTGACAGCGTAAGCTCAGCCGTGGTAAAGTTCACGTCGACACCCCACTGGGTAGTGAGGGTCAGGGGCGTGGTGGTATTGACCGTGTTCTGTGCCGCCAGTGCGGGTCCCTTGCGGACGGTGTACTGGTTGGGGAGCCTTATGTTTATGCTGTTGCCGATCTTGGCCCCCACAACGGCGAACTGGTCGTCGTATTGCCTGTTTACTCCCTTCGTAAAGACGAGGTTGTTATGCAACACCCTCAGTGATTCCCTTGTTACTTTGGTTGACGTCAAAAGCAGGTTAGGCATCTCTGTCTCCTTCCACCCTGCCCAACCCTAAAGCAAGTCTATTTCGATCTCCCGTATTGCTTTGTGTTCCGGCGGCGCATGAAGTCCTCGGTGGACTGACCATCATCGTCATCAGGGGAAACTGGTCCTCCCCCTCCATCTCCTACCGGCTTTACGGGTTTCGGTGCCTGACTCACCTTCTTGGGCTGGGAACCGGGTGTCCCTGAAATTTTTATTTCCAGCTTGCCGATCTCACGTGCCGCCAAGATCGGGGTGAGTCGAAGTATACGTTCAAGTTCATCCCTGTGGGTGTAGAGGTGGGACAGTATCTTGGGTGCCATGTCGCTTTCCTTTATGATGGACACCACGGGAGTAACCTCGGGCCTGTTTGAGGGGAAGAAGTCAGGGTCATTCATCATCTCGTCGATGAGGGGGTCGTCCTTGGCCGCTTCATTCATCCGTTTGATGAAGTTGTCGTGGACTTCCCTTTCCCTGTTCCTTTCCCTCGCGGCATCACTTCCCCTGTTGAATCGGAATTCAGCGGCGGCGATGAGGTATTCATCGTGGTCGTTGATGTAGTTGGGGTCGTAGATGCCCTGCTCGTAGTCGGAGGGGTCAGGGGGTTTGGGGGGGCCTGACGGAGCGGGGGCCGGTGATGCCGGTGCCCTTTCTCCTCCTCCCTGTGCGGTCGATCCTTCCGCCCTTCCTCTCCAGTAGCTCTCCCTTCTCTCTGCTTCCCTTGCCCTCTTGGTGAGGGTGTTTATCCTCTTCTGAAACCCCTTGGTTACTCTGAACTTTTGCCCGTCTACGTCGACTTCAATCTCTTCGTTGTCGTCAGGACCGGGTTCTGCCCCCGGTTGACTCAGTGATTCGTCCTGAACACCCTCTTCCCCACTTCCGGCAGGGGATCCGCCTTCTTCTGCAGGAGCCGATCCCTGCTGTCCTTCGGCCTGCGAGGCTGTACCTCTTTCTTCCTCTTCCCCTGTTAACATCTTCTTATCCTCCTTTGATTTCTGTGTACCTTGTGCCGCTTACTCTTACATTGTACCACACGTGCGCACGGGTGACAAGATGTATATGCCCTTACTCCTCCTTCTTCTTGGCCTTCTCCTTCTCCTTCCCCGCGTCGGACGCCTCCCCGGACGGATGGACGGATACGAGACTGAGTTCGTCCAGTATCTCGATTATGCGGTCTCTTATCTCCGTGTCGGTGTCACGTGTTTCCTTGAGCAGTCTTACCATATTTACCTTTGCCAGTATCACTTCCCTTTGTCCCTTGAGTTCCTCCGTCCTTATCTTCTGCATGGCGAGGATGGACTGGGGGTTAGGGGGAAGCTTGGGAGTGGGGGCCTTCCCTTCGCGAGGTCTTACCATTCCCTGAGGAAGTGTCATCTCGATACGGTCGGCAAGTTCATCGGCAAATTCAAAGTCCATGGACCGAACTACAAGGTCGCCTCCGACTGCCATGATGCGCTTGTCCACGGCGGCAAGCTTGAGCATCTGCTCGGCGCTCTCCGCTCGCTGGGTGGCGTAGGCGGGTCCCGTCTTGCTCACGACGTCGTACTTTCCTATGGTTATGTCGTTGAACCGGGCATCGCTCCCGCTCTTCCTCATGGCATCCCGCATACGGGTCAAGTCCATCCCGATGTAGCGCTCGGGTTCATTAGTCACCCTCTTGATGGCGGACTTTAGATCCGTGTTGACAGGTACGAATGTGGTCTTGTCCGTTTCGTCCCTCACATGCACGTCCCTCTCGCTGTCGTAGACTTCGGCTATCATGGAGTTTATGATCCGATGGGAATGTTCTATCCCAAGACGCAGGTTGTCATAAAAGACGAAGGACCCGATGTCGGAGGGGCGCTGGATGGCATTTATGGCGGCACCACTGCGCTCGGGTCCCACCTCACCCACGTCCCGGTTGTGCATGCCCAAGGCGTCCTTTACGGCGACACGTGCATTTGTTATCTCGGTGAACATACCGACCGGGGGATCTTTGACTGATACACGGGAGGGGGGAGGAGGAACGAAATTGAATTCCATGTATTTGTCATCAACATTGTACTTGAGGAAGGGGAGATTGCGGCGATTGGAATCGGCAAAGTCGTTCTCGTACCCCTCAAACTGCTTGGCGGTACCTATCCATTCGGCCTTGGGGGCAAGGGCTACCGTCTCGGCGGCTCCACTAACCCAGTAGTTGTAGTTGCGCTGGGGGTCCTTTCCGTTTCGGATGAATGAGGTTATGTAGGTCTTCCCCTCGATGTTGATGCAGGGACCCTGGACCAGTATGAGGGGGATAAAGGATCCGGGAAAAGGCTCACCGGCAAGGCCGTTCTCGCTCAATATCTCGCACGGGCTTATCTTGTAGTGCTTGACGCGAGGGATGTAGGTGTCGCGGGTCTTTACGATGGACAATTCCTCCTTTTCATCGAAAGTGGGGGAAAGGGAGGGGGAGGATGGAGTGGGAAGGGGTGAAGGGGGACGGGAGGAGTCGACGGCGGCGGGGGAGGGAATGGAACCTTGGTCCGGTGAGGCTATGACCCCCATGATGGATGCATTGGGGTTTCCTCCTCCCATACCGGGGATGTTCCCACCGGAAAGGCCAGGTGATCCTCCTTCAAGCGACGGCCTTCCTCCCGTCATTTCGGGGCCGGGGGCACCCATGGCCTCCGTGGGGAGGGCAGGGGGAGTGGCCATTCCCGTTTCCGTTACCATAGCCTTTCTCATCACCCCTTCTGCCTTCTTCATGTCACGGGCGTCCTTCACTTCCCTTTCGGCGTCCTCCTTCTTCAGCACCCTTCCATCAGACAGGAGGGCCATTTCCACCTTCTCGTCCGTGACTACGTAGTAACTTGCCACCATGACGGAGTCCCCGTCGTACCACATCTCCTTCCCCATCCCCTTCTCGTTCTTGAAGGACTTGGTAGGGACCTCGGCGTCGGGGTAGAGGGCCTTGAAGTCCTCCACCAGCATCTTCTGAAGCTTGAAGGCGTAACGGGCATCGGCGTGGGACTCGTCGGATCCGGGACCAAAGTAGATGGAATGGGGATTGGCCACCCTCTCCATGTATATCTCCTGCAGAAAAGGGTTCTCGGGGGTATAACGGGTCTTGATCTCCCACGCACCGTAGGCACCACGGCACAGCATCTCCATGGCGTAGTCGTATATCCTTTCGGCGTTGGAATTGTACTCTATCCCGCTTATGATACCCTGACGAAGCGTGGCGATTTCAGGGTCCGCCTCACTGTCGACGGGACGGACCTTGCATTTCACCTTGTTGTGACGCTGGTCGCCTATGACGATGCGGAGGTTCTCGGTAAGAAGGTCGAAGTCCAGACATGGCCTGCCGTCAGTGGCCCTGTCCTGTTGGATTTTGCCGGACCACCGGTCGATCCCCCATGAGAACTTGAGGTCCTCGATGGAGGACTGGCGGTTGTCGCTCTCCATGTCAACGGCACGCTTAAGCCTCTTCATGGCCGTGTCAAGGAAGTCCTTTGTGTCGCTTGCGGTCTTGTCTTCCTTCTTCTTCATTCTGATTAGACGTTCGTTCTCCGCCTTGGCGAATGACTTTATTTTATTCTTTTTGTCTTCTTTCATATCCCTTCTCCCCATCCCATTTACTCTTACATTATACCTACGGCACCTCGCCTCGCCATCATGCTTGTTACGCTTTCACGCGGGGACTCAGTGACGCGTCTCTTGTATCCAACGGAAAAGGTACGGAAGGCGTCGGCTGGGTGGGAAGTCCAGTCCTTGACCGGGTGGTTTCCCAGTTTCTTTTTCTCCTCGTCGTAGTCAGCCCTGTATCCTTCCAACCCGCTTATCCCCTGCCAGCACTTCTCGTCGTCGAACCAGCACTGGGGGATGAGATTACGGGCGGCCTCAATCCCTGACATGACGGCTGTGGTATCGCGTGCCCTCTTGACCACAAGGATGGGACGTATTCCAAGTCCCTCCGCCACTTCCTTTCGAGACTTTGCAATCTCGTCATTTGTCATCTCACGGACGCTGGCATCGTGGGGCATGAAATGATCCCCGTATACGTAGGGCTTGTCCTTGAGAACTTTGGCGTAATGAGCCAACCCCATCCCGGAGTTTTCATAGTAGTCGATGAAACGGAACTGGGTACCTGTGACTTGGAGGAACCATATGGACATGGAATCATCAACACCAAGGTCCCAGAAGGTATAAACCTCAAGGGAGGGAACCCAAGGCACCTTTGTTATGCGCCCCTGTTTACGGGCTTCCCCCATCTGTTTGGCGTAGTAGGCACCCGGCACTATCCCTTGAAAGGAGCACATGTACTCCTGCTCGAACAGCATAAGGCCTTCGGTTTCTCCCCACTCGCCTATGAACTGTTCACGGATGCGGTCAAGTTGCTTCTCGGTAAATACGTACGTCTGATCGGCGCGAAGGATCTGGGCGAACCACCCCTCGGCCTTGTGGGCAACGGCATAGTCATAGACGCGCTTGAGGTGGTTGTTCCCCCTTGGTGTACCTATGAATATTGCCCATCCACCGTTCTCCTCAAGGATGGGAGATAGATAAGCCCACGCACGGGGATTGGCGAGGCTGTATTCGTTGAAGACTATGCCGATGGGGGGAGAACCGACGATGGCATTGAAGTTGTCCGACCCGACAAGTTGGACGGTTGACCCTTCTCCCTTTTCCTTTCCCACCAGTCTTATGAACATGTCGTTCTGCCTTGTGTCCTCCCGGACGGCGTAGGGGAAGGCTTCGGTCAATATGTTGCGGCCCGTGTGGGGGTTGATGGCATCCCAGACGGTCTTCCGGGCCTGAGCGTACTCGGGGAGCATGAACCAGTATGTACCTGTGTTCTTGAATGCGGCCTTTGACATGAAGCGGAGGGCGATGGCGTCCTTTCCGAAACGCCTGTGGGCCACCTCGACCGCCTTCATGCCCTTCTGGCCCCGCATCAGGCCGCCGTCCAGATAACTCCACAGTTCCCACTGGTCGGCTCGGGGCTTCCAATTGTGGGGCATATTTATCGTCTTGCTGTCGGGTATTATCAATTCCGTTTGTCCCTTGTTATGTTCCCGGTACCGCTGGCAGGTCCTCCGCCAACTCCCCTACGCGCACGTCCGCCATCACATCTTCCTTGCTGTACGATATCAGGTTGATCTGGACGTTCCCGGCATCCACCTTCTTCACTTCATTTTCCACGTACCCACGGGACTTGGCCCTACACTTCAACAGGAATATGGTAGAACCCAGTTTGTCCCTGCCAGACCCCTTTACCATGTTCATGAGGGAATCCTCTCCAATGTCAAGGTCCGTCTCCCTCAGGTTCTCCACCAGTTCCTTTACTTCCTTGTCCCCCTCCACCATCTTCTTGATGTGATGGAACGTGGTCCCAAGCTCCAGTGCCGCATAGGTGATGTACCCGTCGTTCCGCACCAGCGCCTCCACCAGTTCCTCCTTGCATATGGTAGACGGGTCCCTCTTTCCTATTACACGGACGTTGCCGTTTACCTTTCCCACCTCCACCGGTATCTTGAGGGTCCTTCCCCCCACCTCCACCGGCACCACCGCCTTTTCCCTCTTCGTTACCTTGTCCTTCTTGGGCTTGGGCGGACCCACATTGGTCTTGTGTTTCGTCACCCCTGCCCTCTCCCTATTGTTCTTCAACGCCCGAATCCTATTGGTCGGGAGCTTTTCCTCATCGTCGGTCAGGAACACAGGGAGGGGCGGGGCTACGGACGGTATCTCGTGCGGCCCCCGGTCGTACACGTCTCCGGAGGACCCATTTCCCTTTTCTCTTTTCCCTTTTGCCATATCACCTTTTCCTTTTCCCCTTCATTCTATCATACCTCGCGTGCGTGCGTCAATATATAGGCGCATTCCTTGGACATCGTCATGTGTCGTATATGGGCATGTTTCATTTCCCTTTTTCCGTCCGTCATTTCCCTTTTTCCGTCTCGGGGCGGTAATTTATATCCTTTATTTCGTCTTCGGAGAGAAAAAAAGGGACTCCTTATTGCGCGGAGGACCCAAGCGACCGTTGGTCCCTGTACCCCTAGGTTGGTTTCCCCACTCCCGTTTGGTTTGGTGGTGTGGGTGTGGTCCCTCCCTCTGCTTCACCCAGGGAAAGGACAAAAGGGAGTCTTGGTCGGCCCGACCGTGCTACGTTCAAAGTCCAAAGTAGCACAAGACCAGTAGCACGTCCCCTCCACGCGTGCCACCGTGTCGTGTTACTCTCCCTTTCGCGCGTGCCACGTACGTGTGTGCGCTTCCCTTTCCCCTCTCTCGCGTACGCGTGGGCACGGGTGTCGCGCACGGGCGTCGTACGCGGGCCTGCGGGCACGTGCGCTTTTTTTTAAAACCCAAAAACAAAAACCAAAAAGGGAAAAGGGAAAAGGAAAAAGGAAAAACAAAAACCAAAAAGGGAAAAGGAAAAAGGGAAAAAGGGAAAAAGGGAAACGGGCCTCTGGTTTTGTAAACCCAGTGAAAGGACAAAGAAGGCCGTTTTAAAGAGGGGTGGGTTGGTTTCCCTGTTTGCCTACGGGCCTGTAAGTAACACGGCAAAAGACAAAAGTAACACGGGAGAGGGACAGGGAAGTGGCACGGGGAGGGGCCGGTGTGCTACGGAACAGTGACACGGAAAAAGGCAAGTGTGCTACGGGGCGGCCAGAGGGACGGTGGCACGGGCAGACGGGGCCGTGCTACGAGCTACAAAGAGTGTAGGAGGAGCTACAAGACGTGTAGCCCGTGAGAGACGGCCACGGACGCGGCACGAGAGAGGGAAGAGGCAAGAACGGGCGCAAGACGGCGTCGGACGCGGGACGACGAAGCTACAAAGAGTGTAGCTCAAGACGGGGAGAGGACAAGGCACGGTCGGTCGGGGACGAGACCGGGAGAGGGGACCGTGAAGCCGCGTCCCGCACGGGCGTGCGTCTTGACTGTGCCCGACAGGCAGACCACGGGGAGACGGGAGACGGCCTTGTGGCACGGAGCTTGCACTCTTAGAGACAGACGGGCGCGGCACACGCGCCACACCAACAAAGGAGGAACAGACCGTGAAGGCAGACAAGAGAGGACCGACTACGCTGACAGAGGAAGAGGACAGGGCACTGGACCGCAGGAGAGCTAGGGGCTGGGTAGTGACGCGGGTGTGGTGGACCGGTAGCTGGACCACGGTCAGCCTTAGCCACCCGGACGGAAGGACACAGAGACTCCTCTGGGGCTACCACGGCTGGAAGAGAGCCAGCTAGGCGAAGAGTAGGCCGAAACCGGGGTAGGGCACAGTAGGACTGCCCCGGTCCACCGGTGGGACCGGTGCCGACGAGGCCAAGGCCGAGAGCGGAACAAGACAAGGAGGTGCGCGATGGCTGGTAAGAAGACTAAGAAGGCCGGTATTGCCAAACTGGTACCGTTGCCCAAGTCCAAAGGTCAGCAGGCCAGCGACAAGGCCAAGGCCGACCGCGAGGCACGCAAGGCGGAGAGGGACAGGCAGGCACAGGAGAGGAAGACGGCGAAGGCGCAGGCCAAGGCCGAGAGGAGAGAGGCGCAGGCGGAACGCGAACGCGTGTGGGCAGAGAGGAGAGCGGCCAAGGCGACGGCCAAGGAGCAGGCGAGAGCCGAGAGAGAGCGGCTGGTCGAGGAGCACAAGGCGCAGAGAGAGGAGACTCACCCCTGCTTCTGTGGGTGCGGGACTCTGGTGGCAGGTAAGACGCTCTTCGCGATGGGGCACGACGGCAGGATGCACGGCTGGTTCGTTCGGGCGACGCGGGACAGGAAGCCAGAGCCGATGCCGCCTGAGGCCAGCGACGGGGCCATCGCAGGGCTGGAGGTGTGGAGCAAGGACAGGACACTCACGATGCGGGAGGTCGCCAGCCTTGTGATGGAGCAGGCCAAGGCGGTCGCGAGCTAGGGATAAGGCCGAAACAGGACGGGCAGGGGACCACACACGGTCCCTCCGTCTTGTCTGTCCGTAAGGCGGACACCGAAGAGGCCAAAGGACAAAGGAGGATAGAGATGACGAGACAGCAGAAGTTAAGGGATGCCAAGAAGGAGCAGTTGCGTGAATGGATGCGGTCCAACGGGTACAAAGAGGACCGGTATGGCAACTGGGTACGTGAAACGTCGGGAGGCATACACTACCGCTTCAAGTTCCAACCCCTAAGCCTACGCAAAGAGGTAAAGGACACGTACGACAACAATCCAGCGTGGATAGGGCTTTGGACCGCCTATTACAGGGACGTGATGATTGAGACTAGGGGAAGGATGATAGTAGCGAGGAGGATAGCTTAGCCCCGCTTGGCATCGCACGTTTGCTTCGTGGCACGCGTCTTGCACTCTTAGGAGCATGGATGCGGTGTGTGCGACAGAGAGGAGGGGGGATGGTCCCCGAGACGGAGAGACAAGGAGGAAACAACGATGGCCAAGGTTAAGGTAACGGTGGAGTCGGTATGCGTGGTCACGAGGACTATTGAGGTAGACGAGGAGACGGTAGCCAAGTCCCAATGGCTTAATCGGGGAGACAACGGCGACCCGTACGAGGAGGTGGCCAACGCCAGAGCAGAGGTGATAGCCGAGTACCAAAGGTCGTTGTCAGTTACCCCTCTGAAGGTGGAGGACTTCGAATGGAGCAGTTCTGAGTTCCGGGTGCAGGATAACGAACAACTCATGTTCGAAATGGAATAAGGAGGGAACAACGATGAATAAACAGAACCAAATGCTTAGCCACGGCAATGGGTGGGTCCATTTATGGGACAGAGGGGAGTTCATAGAGAGGGATAAAGACGGATACTGGGACATCTACCAAATCACAACGGCCTAAAGGAGGACAAGAATGGGTAAGACAGACAAGGAGAAACAGGGAAACAAGACGGTGCCAATCTGCGCATGCGGTGCCGTCATCAGGGAGCAGGGAGCAACGCGGTGCCTCGTATGCAAGGGACTGGCGATGGTGGCCAAGCACAAGGCGAAGGCCAAAGCCAGCCAGCCTGAGTTCCCCATGGAGGTGCAGGAGCATGCGGATAAGCTGTACGAGATTACGATGGAATGGCTCGAGGAACACGTAGACGCGGACATGATACACGACGTCATAAGGAAGCTCATGGGCAAGCTGGTGCAGGAGTTGCCGACGAGGGCGGTGGAAGTCAAGCCGGTGGCCACTGTGAGCGGACAGACAAACGGGGATGTGACGAAGTACACAGTTAAGTAGGCCGAAACCAGGGATAACCCCGGTCCGGTGGTAGGGCCACCGCTGATGGGGCCAAACAAAAAAGGAGGAAAGACATGGAAACTAAGCTGGTGATCACGATACGCAGTTCGGACGAGGGGATGACAAGGCAGGAGATAAGAAGGAGCGTAGAAGACCTGCTGGCTGATTCCACGGCTGAGAATGAGGACATGGAGTTGGTAAGTGTAGTGGAACTAAGCAAGGAATACTACGCAAGGTAAGGGAGGAAAGACATGGAAACGATAGGGATCATAGGAATAGGGATAATGGTAGTAATAGCCATCAGGAAGATGGCAAGGGAAAGAAGGAGACGGAGGTGAAACATGGCCAAGAAGCCGTACAAACACACGGAGAGGGACGAGAAGGTAAGGTGCGTGGTCTGCAACAGGCCGCTCAAGAAGAACGTGGTGGAAAGGAAGGTGAAGACGCCGAAGAAGTGCTACAAACACCACACGGAAGAGGAAAGGGCAAGGAGGAACAACACAAAGCAAAGGAGAGGGGATGAAGACCAAGATAACGATCGAGGTGACGGTCAGGGGGATGACGGCTGACGAGTTGAAGCCGTTCACCGAGAGAGAGACGAGAGGGTTGATAGACAGCATGGAGATGAACGGGCTAAACGTCGAGAGGACAAGAGTAAAGGTGGAGGAGGAGTGACATGGTGACAAAAGAACAGGCAATGTCGACCAGACACGGGGACGTGTTCCACTTTACCGGGCTGAACGGGGAGTGCCCGTGCCGTATGACGGTAGGGCCAAGGGGCGGAAAAACGGAGAAGATAACAAGAGTGAGGGTGACGGGAAGGTGCGTAACGTGGAAGACGAGGCCAGGTGAGTTCAGGTTGCCAGTAAAGTGGGGCCTGAGAGGGTACGCCTACATAGAGGCGCACAACGCGTACGCTTTCCACCGGGAAGAAGACTGCCCGCTGGGAAGGATGGAGAGCGAAGAGCCAAAGGAGGGATGACACGTGGAACTGGACCTTACCGAGTACATGGAGAAAAGCGTGGAGGAACTGACCGTCGACATAGTACTGACGGTAATGGAAATGACAAAGGGGGAGGAGTGATGGACCTTGAGCACAGGATACGAAAACTGTCGGAGGAATCGGAAAGGATGAGAAGCGAGATGCTACACGTAAGAAAGGCACTGATAGAGGTACAGCACGCCTTGAACCGGCTGTCCTACAAGGCGGACGAGGAAACCAGAACGGCCCTGAGAATGGTGGTGGCCAACATGGGAGCAGCCATGACCCAAATAAGGAGCGTATAAGTCGCTTATAGGGCCAGATTTGGTCGAGGTGAAATCAGTAGGTATTGCCGGGAAAGAAAGAACGTGGTATAATGTAAGAAGGAGGAAGGATGAACGCGGAGGTAGTCAGTACCGGTAGCGCAATAAAAGGACTGGACAGGGACGTAGTGGAATCGATGGCCATAGCGGGACCCAGGAAGGGGTATCGAGGTGGCCGTCTGGAGTCCATCAGTGTGTCAACCGGAATCATACTGAAGATAGACGGTAAGATTGAAGAGGAGGTGGTGGTAAAGGGAAGGGAAACAAGCATGGGGCAAGGGAGGATGGGTCACATAAGAGTGGAAGCGTGGCCTACGACGGCGGGGATGGAAACACCCGAGTACAAGTCCCTAGTGCGCAAGTTCAGATGTACCGTAATGCGCGATATCACGGACACGTGGAGAGGAAGGATGGACACACCCGATGAGGTAAGTCTCGTTGATGACATCATATGGGTGATGAAGCGGGGAGGTATGACGGCGGCAAGACTGAAGGAAGAGATAGAGAAATTCGTGGACGAGTTCCACAAAGTAAAATGGGGGAGGACGATGAGACTTAACCCCAACCAAAAAGGAGGAAGTGAAATGGCCACAAAGAAAGAGGATACGAAAAAGGCGACGGGGACAGTGTCAATGAAACCCGTCAAGACGGCTGAGACGAAGACGGCCAAGGCGTCGGCACCCGGTGCCAATGACACCAAGACCGCTCTCCACGCGCTCAACAAACAGCTTGGGGCGGTCGGGGCAAGCAAGGAGCCAAACGACAGGAAGGCGGCCAACAAGCTGAGGGCGGAGATAAGGTCCATCGTGGCGTCCAGCAACGGCACCTTCAGCGTCGACGAGTTCGGGTACGCCGTTCAGGTCAAGAAGACGGTGGACAGGCCGACGAAGGTTCCCGCGAAGAAGGAGAAGGTGATGAGGAAGTGCCCCTGCTGTGGTGGGGAGACTAAATCGTACTTCGTCATGGGGCACGACGGAAGGGTGAAGGGCATGTTCAAACGCATCCTCGACGGCAAGGCCAAGGCCGAGGAACTCGCCAATGACACCCTGAAGGAGATGTTCAAGGTTTACAAGAAGGATCCGTCCCAGCGCATCGTGGACGTTGCCAAGAAGGTGATGGGGTAAGACCCGGCACCCGGAAGAATCAAAGAAGCGGGGCGGCAGGCAGAAGAAAGCACTGATCGAGGCATCGTCCTCACCGCTTCTTCGCCTGACCGCCCTTTTTCCTTATCAGACAGAAGGGGTATAAGCCATGGACAAGAAGGGACAGGGACAGTACGAGTGCCACAAGGGCGACCACTTGTGCGAGGCAGGCGACGAGGAAATGAGTGACAACGGGTGCCGCTACTGGATAGACTGTCTGGACGTGGGAAACTGCAGTCTCCGCAACTTCAAGGAGAGGACACTGGCGGAGATAGGGGTGATGTTGGGAATAAGCAAGGAGAGGGCAAGGCAACTGGAAGAGAGAGGGCTGGGAAAGCTGAAAGTGATGATAACGGCAATGAGAGAAAGAAAAGAAACGGACCTGTGAAATGAAAACAGGAAAGACATGTGTGACGAAAAAAGGCCGGACAGGGGGAGGTGAGGCATGAGCAGACTAACACTATCGTCCCACGCAACCGCCGTAATAGTGGCGATCATGGTGGCATTCGTGTTGGGGGTGCTGGTGGGGCAAAAAGATGTGAGGGACGGCGTGAGGGACGACATGAGGAAGTGCAGGGTAGAAAACTACTGCCACAGCAAAGGAGCGAACTTCAGCATAGATGCGTTCGGAAAGGTAAAAGTGCACGAGGACGGGAGGAAGAAATGAAGATGACAAAAGAGGAGTACGAAGAGGCAAGAAGGCCGTTCGTGGTAATGTGGATGGACAGCGCAGGCATAGCAGACATGGAGTATGAAGATTACACAAAGTTGGGACTGATAGACGGATGCCCCGCCTGCTATGTGGCCGAAAGGCTGGTCAAGGAGGACGTCCCTGAGATGTGGATAAGTGACGACGTGTGCTCTCTGTGCCCTGTTGACTTCTCCTATTTAAAGAAGGTGTGCATAAACGCGGGGGTGCAGTACAACCCGAAAGAGGACGGAGTGTGCGGACACAGGTTTAGCCGGTTGCAACAGTACAATAGGGCTGTGTTCACAGAGAGAAGGAAAATAGCGTCCGACATAGCGAACGACACGAAGTGGAAAACGTATGAGGAAATGGAAAAGACGGTGGACGAGTTAAGTAAGGGGTAAGGTGTTCCTATCGTAAATCCGGGAACGACTGCCGTTACTTAGGCAGGTTTGCCCCTATTGTCTCGTAGGCACATCCTGTGGTATAATAGGGGATGGGGGTGCGGGGATGTCAGATTAAGGAGGATAATGGGACATGTCGAGTAAGAAGGCAAAGGAGAGAGGATACAACGCCAGTAAGTTGAGCAGGGAAACGGGGATGAGCGTGTGTCACATGAGCAGGGTCATGAGGGGACTGCGAAACCCAACAGTGGCCACACTGCGCAAGATGGCGGAGTCCATGGGAATAACGGTGGACTATCTGGACAAAAAACTGCAGGGAATAAGGGCGACGCGGGAGGCCGGATGGGACAAGGGGGATGAAAAATGAAGAAATACCCGGTCCTAACCAACGACGGACACGACATCCGTATGTCCAGTGACAACACAAGGTACGTGATAGACGGAGCGGAATATGTGAGGGTGAGCGAGGTGCTGACCACACAGCCAAAGGCCGGTCTAGACGCGTGGAAGAAGAGGTTGGGGGAGGAGAACTCCATTGTCATCGCAAACGCCCTTGCGGACATGGGAGAGAAGATACACACAATAACGGCACTGGACGATCTGGAGAAAGAGGACAAGGTATACGCCATGGTGGAGAAGGACGAATGGCTGTTGCCTTTCCTCTACATGTGGAGAGAGTGGAGAGACAGGTTCGTGGCCGCATGGCTGGCCATCGAGTACGTCGTATGGAGTACCAAATACGGCGTGGCCGGAAGGACGGACAGGATAGGGGTAATAAAGGGGGACAATCAGCCCAGTTCAATCGACATAAAGTCAGGGGGGTTCTGGCCGGAACACGAACTGCAACTGGCCATTTACAAGATCATGCACAACGAAACACAAAAGTTCAAAGTGGAGAGGACGGCACTGGTGGGGTTCAACTATCCCAAGCGGGACGGTAAGTTCACGTCAGTCGAGGACTACGTGAAGGAGAAGATGAATCCAACCAGTCTCAAATTCAGGGAGTGCACGAGCAAGGAAACGGAAACGGAAGCAAGGAAGATAATGAAGGAATATAGAAAGATGTTCGGAAGACGAAAGGAGAAGGGACATGGGAACGGCAAAATTCACGGCAACAAGGGAAGAAGTGACGAAGATAGCCCGTGTGGTGGTAAGGGCCTACCTCATGGGACTGGTGTCCAACAAGGAGGAGAACAGAATGGACAACGTAATAAACTCCCTTATGGACATGGAAGCGGTCCACTGCAACGGCTGTCCCATAGACTTTGACCGGATGGCAGATGCACCCGACCTTGACTTCGCCCACGATTTCTCCTCCATACGGGCCAATCTGGACCGGGAAACGGGTAAACTAAGGAACAACTTCGTGCCGAGGTTCGCCAAGTCAAACACGGAGAAGGAAAATGAAAAAGACAATAATTGATTTGGCCTTTTTCTTCGTCCTTGTCACGTTCCTCTTTGCTTCCTGCTCCCTTTGCCGTGACATCGCCATACGAGACGCGAAAGTGGCGGTGGAGCAGGGAAAGGAAGCAAGGATAATAGTATATGAGGTGGGAGTGGACGGCCTCATCGCGGGGATGGGAATGTGGAGGTTCCACGCGCAGGCGCAAGTAAAAAACGGTAAAGGGGAGTGGGAATGGACAAGCGGAAGACAGGACTACAGCCACAAACCCGGTGGTCGGTGGGATGTATGGGACCCGTCCGTATTCGAGAGCGTAGTGAAAGGAAGGAAGCCATGACGGTACTGGGATCGATCATGTACATAGTGGGGACGGTGCTTTTCTTCGCGGGTGTGGCGTCCCTCCTGTGGGGTGCCGTGCTGTTCTGCATCGCCGCCGTGTGCGCGGGAGTTATGCTCCGTTGGACCGGAGACGCCATGGCCGACATCTGGCGGCATCGGGACGCCTGAGATTCAAGGAGACGAAAAGAGAAAAAGGGAGGGAAGACATCATGAAAGTGAAGTGTAACAAGGCGACGGGGAAGTGCATAAAGGTATGTGATCACGCGGTGGAGCACGAAAGGGATGACCACTGCACGTCAGAGTTGTGCCCGACGACGGGTAAGTGGTGCGTGTGCATCCCTGTAGCCCCGGCAGGCAGGTATCCGAGAGAGTCCACCATGGCAGACGAAGAGACGCCCGTGATGGAACAGTACAAAAAGGAGGGGACAGGAACATGAACGGAAGAAGGGCGAAAGAGATAAGAAGGAAGGTGTACGGGGAGAACAGCCTGAAGGAGGAAAGGGACTACAGGGTAGTGGACATGAGCAGATGGGTAAACCCCTGGCATAAACGTCACTTAGAAAGGCCCATAGGACACCTCGTGGTGGTCGTGGTGGGAAGAAGGGGGATGTACCGCATGATGAAATACCCCAAGAGAGTGGGAATACTGAGGCTGTCGGCGCTGAGCAACAAACCGGTACGATAAAAAGGAGAAAGGAGGGAATGAAACATGGACTACGGTAAGATCAAAGCGGTATTGGCCGACAAGAAGGCCAAAGGAATAAAATGGGTGGAGAAGGCACTGCCCATTCTGGTCGAGATAAGCAAGACGATAAAGGAACTGGAAGTGGCACGGAAGAAGGCCGAAGAGCCTATCAAGAACAATCTGGCCCTCATCACGGGAGAGTACAAACCGGACCTCAAACTGCTCGAGGACTTCGATGCCAAGATGCGGGAAAGGGTGATGGCGGAGTACGAGGGGACGGACCCCATAGCCGTTCCGGGAGTGGGGGAGTTCGTCTTCCCTCAACTGTGGACATTTTCGGTCGAGGACCTGTCCAAGGTCCCCAAGGAGTTTCTCACGGTCGATTCGGCCAAGGTCAACGCCGAGATCAAGGCGGGAATACGTAGGATAAAGGGACTGAGGATATTCCAGAAGAGGGGGATGCAGGTTCGCACGGTTGTAACGGAGACGGCAGAGACGACGGAAAGGGTATAGGGCGACATGACCAAGCCCGTACGAACCGCCCGTCTTGTCCCCATCGAGCACGACACCCCTCTTGAGCAGGCGGAGAGAATAAGGAGGGCAGACGACCCACACGAATATAGGCGCTCCATACTCAGTGAAGACGAATTCATGAACATAGCCATGCCGGAAAGAGTCCATGTGGTAAAGGGACTGATAGTGGAAAAGACAATAACAATTGTGAACGGGTTTAGGGGAGGAGGGAAAAGCTGGTTCGTGGACGTACTGAGCAACGAGATCAGTTGGGGAGGGCAGATAGGGCCATGGAAGGTGGAGAAGCCATTGAACTGCCTGAAGATAGACGGGGAGATGCCACTGTCACTATTACAAGAGCGCATGAGGAAGATGAATGCCGGAAGGGACGTGGAGGAGAAGCCAGCCAAGTGGTATATATACCCGGAGTCGTACGCATACAGGATAGGGTTGAACAGGGCCAACCTGCTCGAGGCTGTATGGAGAAGCAGGATTCAGGACGAGATAGAGAGGCTGGATATAGGACTGCTGGTCTTGGACAACCTGAGTAGCCTGTGCCCCGGTATAGATGAAAACGACAAGACACCGTTCGACGCCGTGAACAGATGGCTATTGGAACTGCGTTTCAACGGGGTCACGATCATTATGACTCACCACACGGGCAAGAGCGGGGAGCAGAGAGGGACATCGGCCCACGAGGACCACGTGGACACCGCCCTTGTTCTGGAGAAGCCTCCCGGCTACATCTACGACGACGGGTGTAAGTTCGTCTGCACTCCCACAAAAGACAGGGATTTCATCATGCACGGGGAGAGTGTGACACTGCAACTGACCGATGACCCCGATACGGGAAGAAGTGAGTTCGCTACCGTGATAACAAAAGGAGGAAGAGGACAGGCAGTGTTGCTTGGACCCACATTGACGAGGTCAGATGCCAGAGATCTTGGAATCAGCGACAGGACGCTGTACAGGATACGGAAACAGGCGGAGGAAGAGGGAGTAGACCCCCATGTGATCATCAACAGACGCCTAAATCAGGGCGTTGATACCGGGGAGAAACAATGAGTGATTGTAAATCAGAACAAATGATCGGACCCCAATTGGGTATGCCTCTCAGGCAACTGCCTATAGGGGGTGCCTATGTATAGGCATGGTGTGCCAAAGAGGCACATTGAAAGAAATATTACACAGGGGGTGCCTATGGGGGTGCCTATATCGATAAATTCTGGGGATGCATCCATAGGCAGGGATATAGGCACCATAGGCATGTGCCAATATGCGAGGCCACATGCCGCGCCATAGGCAGGGTCGCGGAATGGGGCACCCCCCTTTTAGGGGGGGTACCCCCGCGAGCGTGACACGCGCACGCGAGCGCTCACTAGGTACGGCACAACGAGACGACAACATGAAAAGGAAAGGAGGATGCATGAACGAGTCGGAGGATGACATATGATCGAGGTAACACTGGAGGTAGCATTGGTATTGGCGGTCATATGGGCTGTCGGACGCATCACAAGACGGCGATAAGCGCACAGGTGCTCATCCCATTGTCGCGGGGATGCCGGGTGTGGTATGATGTAGGAGTAGACATCGCAACAAGACCCGATAGATAGGAGATGCGGCAATGAGATCAGCAGAGGGGGTGAAGGGAAACAACGTAGTAGGACAGGGGGGATGCTCCCGTCCGACCAATCCAAAAGGAGGTAATGCAACATGGCAAAAGAAAGTGGAGTAGGACTGGGTCCCAGCGGATATGTTGAAGGGGGAGGACTCCTCGACAACGTTGACGTAGTGTGGGATAAGGTCCGGTTCGAGATGTTCAACTACGGAGGAAGGTCCGCGAGTGCCGTTCCCGCCCTGAAGGTCGACATGAAGCTGGAGGACGGAAGCACGGTGGAGCAGTACTTCAGCGCGGGGAGCGCGGCTGACTGGGCACCGTCCAGCGACGGCACCAAGCTCGTCAGCATCGGAAACGCCAGAGGCATCAACAAGGGGTGTAACATGGCGATACTGATCGGGAGCCTCATTGAGGCTGGTTTTCCCGAGGACAAGATCAGCGACGACTGCACCGTGTTCGAAGGACTGCAGGCACACGTAGTGCGGGTGAAGGCCCCCGAGCGCAAGGGGATAGTGAGACAGCCTCGTGCGGATGGAAGGGAGTACGAGCAGACCAACCTAGTCGTGGACAAAATCCACAAACTCCCGTGGGACAAAGGAAGCGGGAAGAAGGCGAGCGGAACGGGAAGTGCCCCTGAAGCCGGTGACGATGACTTCGAAGAGAAGATGTTCGGCATCGTGATGGAAATCCTGAGCGAGGCCGATGGTCCGGTCGACAAGAAGAAACTGTCCAGCCTCGTGTTCGCCAAGATGAAGGGTGACAAGGACAGGAACAAAGGAAGCCAGATCGCCTTCAAGGACGACTTCCTCAGCAGTGGCCCCTGGAACTTCGACGGGGAAAAGGTAAAACTCTAGGAGGAGAAAGACAGAAGAAGTCAACCGTAGTGAGAGGGTGACCGACCCCACCCGGCCCAAAGGCTCTCAACCCCTTCGGAGTTGCCGGAATGGGTCGGCTCCCTCCTTAATTCACCTACCACGGGGAGGAGAGAAAACCCCCAAAACCCCTGAACGCGTTTCCTAACCCCTTTGGAAACGTTTTGTCTCTCCTCCCCTCTTTTTGTGATCGACAAGGGGAGTATGAAGCGACAGAAGGAGAGGGAACATGGCAGAGAAAGTGGTAAGTATACCGGGGTTCACACAGGCCAAGAACCTACCGAAATTGAGAAAGCGTCTTGTGGTGGCCGCGAGTGCTGGGGAGAAGGAAGGGAAGACGACACTGGCCCTGTCCGCCCCCGGTCCTATCGCCTTCTTCAATCTTGACATAGGGTTGGAGGGGGTATTGGACCAGTGGGTGGACAAAAAGCAAATTGTGGTGGCGGAGTTCGACTACAAGGACGCTACCAATGTAGCCGAGTGGATCACCGTGTGGGAAACGATGAAGAGGGCATGGATGGCGGCGTTGAAGAACCCGGACGTGAGAACACTTGTCATGGACACGGAGACGGAGATGTGGGAACTGATAAGGCTGGCCCGTTTCGGCAAGTTGACACAGGTAATGCCACATAACTACGGGCCTGTCAACACGGAGTACAACGACCTCATCCGAAAGATCTACGACACGGACAAGAACCTTATACTGCTCCGCAAGCTCAAGGACGAATACATCAACGACAAGAAGACGGGGAACATGGAGATAGCCGGGTTCAAGAACGTCCCGTATCTGGTACAGGTCGACGTCGTGCTGTGGAAGAAGAGAGAAAACAGGCACCCGAGCCTTATGGGGATAAGAGGGGGAGGGGGGACATTCGGCATGACGGTGAGGGAGTGCAGACAGAACCGGGAAGTGGAGGGGTTGGACTTGGAAGAGCCTAACAGCGACTTCGCCACGCTGGCGATGGAAGTGTTTCCGGAAACGAAAGAAAAGGACTGGGAGTGAAAATGCCAATGAGAAAGGGACAAAAGAGAGTAGGGAAGAGGCAGGCGGCAAGGCCAGTTCCCAAATGGTTCAGGGACGTGGTGAGAAAGATGGCCATATACGTGTCCGAGGGGAGGGAATACTGCATAAGGGCCGATGTGCTGGTGGATGGAAAGTTAATCAGCATAGTGGGGAACTACAAGCCCAGTTACACGTCCGAGAGTAAACAGGTGGACAGGGGGATAGAGGTCGTGGCCAACAAGGCCGTAAGGGCCTTGTGGGAAAAGGCATGCCTGCAGTGCGGTGTAATATTTCCCGGTTCCATCCTCACCCCCATCCTTGGCCCCCCCATCAACGATGCCAAGGTGTGGACATAATGAGATACAGCGTCAACACATCACAAAGGGGGAGAACATGAACCATCTATTCAGCTATAACAATTCCTATGGAGAAAGAATGTATATAGTCGTGGTGGGAGCAAAATCCATACGTCAAGCTAGGGCGGCCATTTCATTTCCCGTAACTTTTCGGGGTAAGACAGATATATCGTGTTCAAACAATGCCTATGACGCAGACATTTTCAGGGCACCATCTGTTTATATCGGAACTTATGCCTTTCTTGAATCGGATGGGAGAGGGGGGCGGGGATAGTAGCCATGATATGTCCCGACTTCAACGGAGATATAAAGAAGATATATCCGGAGAGGGTGGGAGAGGTGGTCCGACCCCCCCTCTCTGACATCCAGATCGACACGGAGACCCCCGAGATGGGGGGAAAGGGTATAAAGGAGAAGACAGTGGAAAGATACACGTACGCGGGAAGCATGAGTAACATGGATGAATACACAAAGGCCCTTTCGAGGATAGAGAGTGCCGCCTTTCCGAGGAAGATATCACTGCCGGGTGGAAGGGCCATATTCCCCAGAGCCATGGTGACCCATAACCTTCTGGAGGTGGCGAGGGAGGACAAGGAATTGTCCCACGACCAACTGTACGACCTGATAGCGACGTGCAGGGGAAAGGGGATGTTCAACATAACGGACTGACAAGGGAGGTAACATCTTGATATGGATAGACGGGAGAGAAGGAAGCGTGGAAATGAGCCACCTTATAGAGGAAAGTGTGGTTGTAACACTGGACTATGGGGATGCGGCATTCTTGGGCAAGGGACCAGATGGGGAAGTGGAGGTGGGAGTAGAAAGGAAGAAGATTGGGGACCTATTGAACTCCATTGCTACGGGGCGTTTGGGAGGCCATCAGCTTCCCGGACTTCTTTCCTCATACCACAAGGTCTATCTTATAGTTGAGGGGGAGTGGAGGGCCAACCCCATTACCGGCATAGTCGAGGCCCCGAGGCGAAAGGGAATGTGGGTGGATATATCGAAGGGGCGCAAATTTCGTGGGGATGAAGTGTGGGCGTTCCTCACGACGATGGAGAACACGGGTGTAATCGTGCGCACGACCCGCAACATGACCGAGACGTGTCGCATGATAGAAAATCTGGAAAGGTGGTGGAACAAGGAGTGGGATAAACATAGGTCACATCTGGCTATGCACAAACGACCCATGGGTATGGCCGCCGTCCTTACCACGTCACCCCCGTCCTTGTTACGTCGCATTGCCGCCGAGCTTCCCCATATAGGCGTCGACCGTTCCCGTCTGGTTGAGCGACACTTCCGCTCCGTCGTCCACATGATCAACGCGGAGGAGGAAGAATGGATGGAAGTGGAAGGAGTGGGAAAAGTAACAGCCAGAGAGGTGGTGGAGGCGGTAAGGAAGGGGGAAGAGGAGAATGAAAGACTCTAACGTGACAAGGTTGAGGTCGACCGACGTGGACGAGGTGATGGCCATAGCCAACGATGCGTACGAAAGAGGAGACCTTGTAGCTGTGCTTTTCATAGCGGTAAATAATAACGGCCATGTGTGGACGGATTGGACTGTGATGGACCATGCGGCCACGATGGTGGGAGTACTGAAGATGGCAGGGCACGAGATGATGCACAACGCGGAGATAGGAGAAGAAAAGGGAAAGGAGAAAGAAACATGAGTCCATCCTACAACCCCCACGGAAAGTACATACTAATAAGAATGCCCGGACACCCCAGAGCCGACAACAGAAAATACGTCCCCATTCACGTGTTGATAGTGGAATCTGCTATAGGGCACTATCTGGCTAGGCCACACGTAGTTCACCACGTAGATGGAAAAGCTGACAACAACAAAAACGGAAACTTGGTGGTGTGCGAGAATGAGTCATACCATCAGTTGATACACGCCAGAACCAGAGCACTTAAAGAATCAGGGGATCCCAGAAAAAGAAAGTGCGTGTTCTGCGGGGAATACGATCACCCCGAGAACATGTTCCACAGTGAGTCGTCGAGACACTACATGCACAGGGAGTGCAGAAGAGAGTATGAAAGGAGGAACAGGAAATGAAACGAGGTAAATTGAACATCGTGATGGGTGGTCAAGCCGGATCCGAAAGCAAAGGGAAGTTATCTGCCTACTTAGCCAGCAAATTTCACATCACTCACTTTGCAGGATGTCTGTCACCAAACGCTGGACACGTGGTGATAAGGAACAACGTGAAGTACGTCACCCACCACATACCGGTCGGGGTGGCGGGGTGTCTTGACCCGAGGCAGGCTCACATCTTCATCGGCCCCGCCAGTGTCATCAACCCCGACATCCTGCTGTCCGAAATAAGCATGTTGAGGGACAATGGAATAGACCCGTATCTGATCTTCGTCGACGGACGCGCTACTGTCATCCAGCCCCACCACATCAGAGACGAACTGGATTCCCTCACCGTCATAGGGAGCACGGCGCAGGGAGTGGGAGAGGCAAGGGTGGACAAGATAATGCGGAGGGGGATACGGATGAATGACACTCCCTTTGCCCGTAATACTGGCCTTGTGGTAGAGGGTGTGGGAAACCTTCTGATCAAGGCCATGGACAGGGGGGCGACCGTCCTTTACGAGATGGGACAGGGATTCGACCTGTGCATCGACCACGGAGTTGACCCCATTTACTGTACCTCCCGCAACTGCACCCCCCAGCAGGCACTGGCCGACATGGGAATACCGAACCGTTATCTGGGTGACATCTATGCCGTGGTAAGGACATACCCGATTCGCGTCAACAACAGGGACGGGTCCAGCGGGCCTTACCCCTCCCCTGAGATAAGCTGGGAGGAGATAAGGGACAGGTGTGGGGCAGACCGTGACATAACGGAAATGACAACTACCACTCACCTAAAACGTCGTGTGTTCGAGTTCAGCATGGAACGCATCAAACAGATGGTAAGGACGTGTGACCCTAGCTTCCTTTGTGTCCAGTTCGCCAACTATTTGGACTGGGGCATATATGGTTCCTCCTCCGTTCACGACCTGTCCACATACCCCCTTGTCGACAAGTTCATACAGGAGTTGGAGGTAGCCACAAGTACGATGGTAGGGTATATCGGCACTGGTCCTAACCACATTCACATGATCGACACGTGTACAGACGAACTGGAATAGGACAATGACGGAAGAAATGGAAAGAGAAGTCGACAACATGGTGATGCAACTTGGGACCACCATGGACTCCATGATTATCCCCGTGTTTGTCGACTTTGGGAAGAAGGAGATACCACATGAGCGAAGAGAACAAGACGCAGTGGAGGAACATGCCGTTTCGTGTGCTGGACCAAGTGGCCCAAGCGGTGACGAACGGGGACAAGAAGTATGCCCCGATGGATTGGGTGAAGAAAGACCCGGCCTTATTCAAAGATGCCTTGATGCGGCATATAAGCGCTTGGTTCCAGGGAGAAAGGAACGACCCTGAAGACGACATCCATCATCTGGCCCATGCGATAGTAAACTGCATGTACCTGATGGAAAAGGAAGAGATGAAGAAGGAGGAGGCAGTATGCGCATAGTAGAATCCATTTACGTTTGCGCCCCTCTGGCCGGTGCCGTCATGGCCAACCACAAGAGGGTGGAAATGGCCGTGAATAAGCTGGCAGAGGAGTGGAAGAGAACACACGGGGACGACATACGCCCCCTCTTCATCGTTCCCCATTTCACTATGCGTCACATCACGTACGACCTGATCGACGGAGAGTTGGACAGGGAGTGGGGAATGGCATGCTGTCTGGAGCTTGTTCGCATGTGCGATACCCTGATAGTGGTGGGGAGTGACATAACGATGGGGATGAGCAAGGAGATCGACTACGCCCTGACGCTGAACAAGAAGGTGGAGAGGAGGGATGACCTGTGAGCAATGACAAGGTCACACTGTCCTTCGGCATCTACATGGGGACTTCCATCTACCACGTCCCCTCCGACTACCTCTGCTGGGTGTGCGCCGCGTTCAAGGGAGGAATAAAGCCCAAGTGCGTGGGTGACAAACCCTTTTCCCCGCCCGAGGTTGACTTTGTCAAGGCCAAGAAGGAACTGGACAGGAGAGGGTACAACACGAAGGGGATATGGCCCAAGAAGGATGAGGGGAGCAGGAATCAGAACATAGACATAGAAAGAAAAAAGGAGAAGGAATATGAGTAGCAACAGGAAAGAATTAAAGCAACCGGACAAGTGTATCAGCCCGTCAGTAGGAGTAGCGGGAAGCAGGAATGACCCCCGTCTTCCTCCTCCCGGCGCGAAGGAGATGGAGCTGGTAAACGACATGAGCCGCATAATAGCCGAGTTCAACCGCCTCTGCACCGAGATGACGGGATTCAACGGCCTTGTGGCTGAGAGGGCATACGGACTGGCTCGCCGCAACGTCTACAACCTGATGGCAACTTCCGGGGCCATGCTGGCCATGCTCGAGCAACTTATACGCTTTGAGAGAAGCGATAAGGGACTACCTCCCATATCCCTCATGCCGTGGGAGAAGACACCTGTAATAGACGGGAGAAGGCCGGGGGACATGGTGGTGTACAAGACCACAGCGGCATGGCCTGTGAGACTCATCAGGAAAATGTTTGGGGGGAGGACATGAGGGATCTTCAGTTGACGGACAGAAGACTGTTCGTCATGATGATGGACGAGGGGAGCAAGCAGGTTGATAAATGGGGAGTGCAGGACCGGGACGCATATGCATGGGTGGCATATGCGACGGAGGAGATGGGGGAACTGGCTCACGCGGTAAACGAGTGCGTGGAGAGGGGCGGATTGGCCAGTGAGGTGGTGAACGAGGCCGTACAGACGGCTACACTGGCTCTCAAAATCGCCGAAATGTTCCTCAATCTGGATAAGTCCACCACCATCAACGACGTCATGAGAGCCAAGATGGAGGGAAGACCCCTTCCCTTCGTGCCCAAGGAGGAGATAACACGTGAGAACGGAAGCTGAAACGAGAGCGATAAGGGACGAAACCATATCGAACGCCATAAGGGACGGATACCTGCAGGCCGGGGAGGAAGTATCATTCGGTTGCGACGGGTGTCCCGATGCCGTCATCTGTGAGTTTGTGTATGACCTATACAACCTCAACGGGGACTGCTTGGCCAACAAATAGAGGGGACTCACATGGTTAAAGTAATACGATATCAGTCTCTTGGAGAATGCTTTGAGGCTCTGACGGGAGAGAAAATAGATCCCTCAAAAACAAAGAGGGAGTACTGGGTGGGGCACAACGGAAGAAAGACATTCCGTATAAGAATGGACAAATGGCTGAACACGGAAAGAAAGTGCTGGGGGTGGGTTGAGTACAGGAGAAGGACCATTCATATATGGATAGGCGACGGATGTAGCAAGGATGAACTGGCGGTGGTGATATCCCACGAACTGGGGCATCTGCAGAAGCCAAGATATCTGTTGAAGCAGGACGAAGAAAAGAAGGCATCCACATACGCCGACGTAACGAGGTTGGCCCTATCCATGTCCAGTGAAATGCTTGAAAAGGAAAATAAAGATGGCTAGTGATTGGGTAAGCGGATACGGGAACGTATTGTCTCCCATAGCGGTCGTGGGAGAGGCCCCTGCCATTGAGGAGATGAGACAGGGGATCCCGTTCGTGGGGCGCACCGGGGCTGAGGTGGATAATTACCTTATACGAGTCCTCCACGTACACCGGGAGTCCATCTACGCCACCAACATATTCAAGTACGAACTCAACGAGAAGAAGGAATACACGGACGAGGAATGGGACATGATGTGCAGTATATTGGAGGAGGAATTGGCCTCCATCAGTGCCCGTATAATTGTGTCATTGGGGGTCGTGTCCACAAAGTTCTTTATTCCCCGGATGCCCGACATGGAGTCGGTTAACTCTGTTCCCCATAGATGGGTGAACCCGTTCAACGGCGAGGACTACACCGTTATCCCTTCTTTCCACCCCGCCGCCGCATTCCACGGCTCGTCCATCATGCAGTTCGTCATAGAAGCATTTGAAATGGCAGGAGAGGTGCTTAAAGGGAAGGGGCCGGATCCGCACGACCCGTCCATCATAAGTGATCTCAACTTTGACATCGTTCCCTTTTCGTCTATCCTGTCTGCCAACCCCAAGGTCGGGACGGTAATAGGCATCGATACGGAGGCGTACAAGTCCGGTTCCCCCTACATGGTACAGGGGAGCGTGGACGGAAAGGTGTCATCCTACCTGTACTGTGACACGGTGCCGGGAAACCGAGACCTACATATGCTTTCCGACTTCGTGGACCATCCCAATGTACTTACCGTCTTCCACAATGCTCCATACGATCTCCCCATAGTCAATGACCTTGGAATATTTCCTCGCCGCTTCACCGATACGATGCAGATGGCGTTCCTCCTTCAGACCCTTCCCATGGGATTGAAGGCGCTGGCATACCGCCTTCTAAAGGTACGCATGCGCGAGTACGAGGAGGTAGTGGGAGAACTACCGGACCTGTCCCACGTAAAAGAGGAAGAACGACTCCAGTACGCATGTGGCGACCCGATAGCCACTGTACTGGTCTTCCACATCCTTAAGTCCCTTGCGTACGATGGGATGGAAGACGTCTTGGAACGTGACGTTGACATCATTCCCATGGTATGTGCCATGATGAGGCGAGGCATAAAGGCCAACCGGGAATACTTCGAGAAGATGAGGGGGGAACTGGAAGTAAGAAACATGGAACTAGTGGAGAGCATGATAGAGAAGTTCCCCATAGTGCAGAACGTGGCCAAGACCAAGACCACAAAGAAATTGGGGACGGTGAGGATAGAGGACTTCAATCCGGGAAGCGACAAGCAGGTGGCGCAACTGTTATACGGAATATTCAATCTGGGCAGGGGGTTGCGTATAAAGAAGAGCAAATGGGGCGGAAGCGTGAACAAGCAGACCATGGTGAAACTGCAGGATCGCCATCCCATCATTCCCATGATACAGGACTATAGGGAGACGTCCACATTGATTGATGACTTCCTGTGCACCCTGCCCGACCGCATAAAGGAGAATGGGCGCATCCACACCAAGATAAGCCTGATACGTGTGAAGCACAGTGGCCGTCTGGCCTCGTCCAATCCCAACCTCATGGCCCAGCCCGTACGTAGCGCTGATGGGAGGCGGATTCGTGACGGATTTGAGGCCACTCCCGGCTTCGTCATCGTGTCGATTGACTACAACCAGATAGAAATGAGACTGATGGCAGATCTCAGTCAGGACAAGATAATGTGTGAGGCATACAGATCCGGTAAGGACATCCACACGGAGACGGCTATGAGATCATTCGGCATAGCGAAGCCCGAGGATGTGGACGAGATGAAGCATCGTTACCCGGCAAAAAGGGTGGGGTTTGGCGTCATCAACGACATAAGTGCCGCTGGCCTGTCCCGTGAACTCATGGCCGGTGGGGCCGGGGACTGGCCTGAGTCACGTTGCCAAGAGCTTCTTGACTCTTGGTTCTTCATATATAAGGGGGTAAGGGCCTACATGGAGGCGGCCAAGACCTACGCCCGTAGGCATCACAAGACAGTGGATATGTGGGGCAGGATGGAGTACATACCACAGGTAATAAGCGTGTATGACAATATAAGGGCTGAGGGACTGAGAGTGGCAATCAACCAGCGAATCCAGAGCGGGGCGCAGGGGATAATCAAGGAAGCAATGCGTCAGATATGGAAAATGGAAGGTAAAGTGTGGGTGAGCGAAGACGTGGCGTACCCATTGATCCAGATTCACGACGACATCGTGAGTGAGGTAAGGATAGAACACATGGATACCGTCATTCCCATCATGCAATCCATCATGGAGAACGCGGTGAAACTGTCCATACCGGTGAAGGCGGAACCAAAGGTAGGAGTAACATGGGGGAGGCTAAAAAAATGGAAAAAAGGAGAAAGAACGTGGGAAAAGGAGTGAGCATGGACAGGGATAAGGTGAGAGAAGAGATAGCAATCATTATTCATGGGGGATTCAGGTCTGATGTTAAGGCAGGAGCTATGGCAGATGATGTCCTCTCCCTCCTCGCCCCCGTGTTCGAGAAGGCGGAGAAGTACGAAAAGGCCGCCAAGGGGCTGAAAGCCGTGGAAGACCTCATGAACAACAGCGAAGGGGTGATGGGTTTGCATCTGAACGGAGATATAGCCCCGTGGTCAGAACTCCGAACGGAAGGTCGATTTGAAGAATGGCTAGTTGCTTTTGATGAAGCTATATCCGAGGTGCCCGATGGAAATTGACGAAAAGGAACTGGCAGAACTCAGGAGAACGGAGGTGAAGCCGCCCATATGGTACAAGGAACCGGAGATCCGAGATTGGCTTCTGAGAAAGGGCTTTTACAGGATGGGCCTAGATGCGCAGGTAACTTTCATCACCACGCATCTGCAGCTTGCCTTTGAGAAAGGGTTTGTCCTTGACCGAGGTGATCTGGTGAAGAAGGCGGAGCTTTGGCGGAAGGTGGAGGAGATTAACAATACCTGTGATGGATGTCTCTTTCATATAAACTATTCCTGCTATTATGACGGGGGCTGCCCCTTTGCTGTTGTGTTGTATGCCCTCACTGACAAGGAGACCCCATGACCATCGACGAACTGCTGTGCAAGTTTCAAGGGCTTCATTGGCATGAGGGGGTAACGTACCCTGACGGGACACAGAGTCGCTACAAATGCTCGTGCATGGAGCATCAGAGCATAGACCCCCTGTCAAGTCTCAACCCCGACTTCTCCGACGACCGGGTAGCCATGGAACTGCTGAGGTGGATGTACGAGAAAAAGGGCCATATGTTAATGGACTTTGTAGTCTGGTCAGAGTTCCAATTTAACTATATCTTTTCTTTTACCTTTGTCGAAGCCGACTCCAAACCCTACATGCGTTGGGTCGTTCTCCTCGCAGAATGGTTGAGGCTGGAGAGGACGAGGGAGAAATGGGGATGGGAGGAGTGTCCGAACTGCGAACAGGGTTATGCAATACGAAAAGTGGGGGATCGTATGGAGGGAACAACCGACAGATGCCAATATTGCAACGGCACCGGCAAGATTCGCTCTGCGTGGGCAAGGGAGGAAGGATGAAAAAAGCAACACATATAGTCGAACTGCGAGTTGACAATTACCACGATAGAGAATCTGTGGTTATGGGACTCATCAATGCTGGTTACGGGGTAAAGGTAAAACCTATACCACCGAAATACTACTCTCTGAAGGATGCAGAAGGTTACAACATTCTGGTCTATGCTCATGGGGATTGTCCTCTCCCCGACGATGAAGGAGAGAAGTCATGACAGAATATCATCCAGAAGATTGGCCTTGTGGACCATGCGAGGAAAACGAGGACGGTCACCTTGTCCATCCGCCCCACATCGAAGGTAGCAAATTTCATGTACTACATTGGGACAGTATGGGAAGGCATTGTTCAGAGCCGAACTGTGAAGTGAACTTTGAGAAGGAGGCCCACTCATGCAAGGAGACCCTATGACCATCGACGAGCGGAAGACCGGGAACACGATATGTCGTGTGAATTTGTGGGGCGATTCCATTTTTTGGTGCATTCCGAGAAATTGAGGGAGGGGTGACCCCCTCCCCCCTTCTTTTTATCCGTCCGTCTTTCCCCGCGCCAGCCACCCTGTTATTCCTGCCACCACCGCTATGCTGATCTCCTTGGCCCCTTCCACTTTGGCCAGTATGGCCACGATGGTTATGGCCGCCAGCAACACCAGTGCTACCGTGTTATTATCAGGTGCGTTCCACTCCGTTCTCCCCAACATTTGTTCTCACCTCCTCATGGTGCCGTCTGTATCTCGTAATCCGAGCTTCCCGGTTCACACGCTCCATCCCCGTACCTTTTTACTCCCCACAGGACGTATTTTGCCCTCACCCACCCCATCCCGTCTTCCCTGCATATGTCATACAGTGTCTGGTCGGCGGCGTCCTTGCAATTTAACGGTATCAGCTTCTCCCGCATCATCTGGTAGAGGGCGTCGTGCACAAGGGACCCCCGCATGAAGTCCTTCGTATCGAACGTGGGTCCGCTTGGCCCGTCCCATGCGTATCCGGCACTTATTATGAGGACCCCGCTCCTTTTCAGGTGGAAGAAATCGGATTTTACGTCGTATCCCTTTACCGGCGTCATCACAACATAGTCATCCACCAGTTGGTATTTGTAGTCCCTTTTCCTGTATCTTATGGATTCTTCCATGTCATTTCACCGCCTTCAGGATCAGGGCAAATAGCCCACTCCCGTAGTTGTCGACGAAGTACTTTCCGGCCACCACCTCCAGCCTTACCGTCAGTCCCACTATCTTTCCCTCGTCCTCCATGGTCTTGTCCGGCTTGGCCACAAGTGCATCGAGGTCCGTCACAATGGACGTGTAGACGGGCGGCAGTACGGTCTTGTAGTCCTCGTGCACCAGCCCCTTTATCTGTCCGCTTATGAAGGGCCACGCCTCGATTATCTGTTTGGCCGTTGGCACTCCCTTCATCATCGTGTCGTGGTAGGACTCCCCTATATTACTGCCGACAGCGGTGGAAAGACTTGACACCGCGCACCCGGAGAACATGACCAGAGCCACCATCATCACTACCGCTCTCACTTTCATTTTCCTACCTCCTTTAGCTCCTTGGCGTACCTCATCACCCTGTCCATGTAAAACCCTCTGTCATTTGGGTCACAGTAATGGGGTAATGCCTTTTCTGTTCCTCCGTGCCTCTCTGTCAACAGATGGAGAAACGCTATGCCGCACAGGACGTCGATCACGTCGTCGTCTTTCCTCTCCATAGCCTGCAATAGGTCCTTCATGGCTATCGAAGTAAGTTGGAATACCCCCTTGGCCCCTGTCGGGCTTCTCTGGGCGTCCCCCAGCGCACTTTCCGTCATGGCCACACCCGCCGCTACGTCAGGGTCCACATTGGCCAACTTCGCCACCACCCGTATGAAGCTTAGTATTGTCACTTGCCTATCACTTAATTCCACTTTCCTTCCTCCTTTCCTCATACTCCTTTATCCAGTACTTTAGCATCTCCCCGTACCGTCTTATCAGCATCATTACCAACTTTATTCTGTCCTTCAGTCCCGCCCTGTCCCATCTAACTACGAGGTCATCCTCTTCCATGTCCCCCTCCCGACGTCAATTAGAACCTCTCCACCTGCCACACCTTCTGGGTTATGGTGTCACCTGCCCCAGCCGCGTCTCCCGTTATGCTGACCGTGGTGTCACCCGCCGACGTATCAAATGCCCCCGTTTCGTACCCCTGGGTAATGGTGGCTCCGTTGT
>Ga0265297_10002058_pt1 | contig 43001 bp, 85 predicted proteins | sample Munlanlwell13791_FD_192502 | JGI IMG/M metagenome (GOLD analysis project Ga0265297, IMG submission 192502) | Leachate microbial communities from a municipal landfill in Southern Ontario, Canada - Leachate well 137-91 | ecosystem: Engineered > Solid waste > Landfill > Unclassified | place... | reverse complement strand
TTTGACTATGTTCCTTTTGTATCCGGTAACGATTATTTAGAACTTGAAAAAGCCTACAATAACAATAAACTGGAAAGTGCTGTAAAAGTATTATCCCATAATTTGCTAGGATATATAGTACACCCATTTGATAAACCATATTTTGTAGAAGCTATTAAAATGTACTTTGAAAAAGATAGTGCTGAATTAAGAGAACGTGTTTGTAAACATTGCGGAGCAACCACAGTAAGGACTGCTATGGGGCTATGTTCTAAATGCTGTAGATTTAACTAAAGAGAGGATTATAATGCCGTTCCTTTGTAAGTTATTACTTGACGAATATGTTTATAAAGACCACGAGGCATGGATAGAAGTTGAAAGATTAGGTGATGGAATACCCTATGATATGTATAATCTTTATGACGCTATCCAGTGGGCAAAGGACTATTTAAAAATCGGTACGAATTATTACAATATTGACTACCATAAATTTATTGTTTTCTGCGCTGGAGAAATTAAAAAAGGTAATTATACCTTCTAAACACGTAATCTTTATGAAATCTTTATAATTGAGCCTACAATATCCCTTGACAACACGTATGCAATCCTCTATAATGAGTGTAGAGTAAATAAACAGGAGGAATGAAATGGAAACTTACAGAGCGGTACACTACGAGGGATACAATCAGGATAAAATCGTTGAACTGGAAAAATTTGAGGCATCTAATCTCGAAGAGGCGCAAAAGTATTTTATGGACAACTATAGTAACGATTCTGAAGCGTATCTCATTGACAAAGACAACGACAACTGTTTTTAAACCAATAGAATATTCCCCACGCATGTGGGGGTGAACCGTAACAGATTATATATAACAAGGAGGCGTTTCCGTATTCCCCACGCATGTGGGGGTGAACCGATAGTCTTTGAGGTTATTCTTCAGGAATACTTGTATTCCCCACGCATGTGGGGGTGAACCGAGTACTGCATCCAGGAATCACAGCCGGTTATAGTATTCCCCACGCATGTGGGGGTGAACCAGAATAGAGAGGTACAAAGAATGAAAACCGCCAAATACACCATCAAAGAATTTAACACCCAATTTCCCGATGATGATACATGCCTGGAGTTTATTTTTCAGGCTCGTTATCCGCAGGGGTCTATCTGCCCTAACTGCCTCAAACCCACTAAATTCCACCGGATTACAGGACGTACCGCCTATTCCTGCCAGTTTTGCGGAGCGCACGTGTTCCCCACAGCCGGAACGATATTCCACAAATCGCCTACACCGCTTCGCTCGTGGTTTTACGCCATGTTCCTGATGTCTAGCACCCGTTGTGGGATATCCGCTAAACAGTTGGAGCGGGAACTCGGAGTGACCTACAAAACAGCATGGCGCATGTTCAAACAAATTCGTTCCCTGATGGATGAGAAATCCGGTAAAATGAACGGTCACATCGAGGTTGATGAGACGTACATCGGCGGGAAACACTCTGGAGGCAGTACAGGACGGGGCGCAGAGGGTAAAACGCCTGTTGTTGGGTTGGCGCATAGAGATGAGGGGCAGGTACACACCGAGGTCACTACAGACGTTAAGTCGCGGACGGTTATGCCTATCATCTGGAATCACGTTCCCCGCACGATTGAAAACACCATCCATACCGATGAGTTCGCAACCTACAATTACGTGAAAAAACTCGGATACTCTCATGGCGTTGTCAATCACGGAAAAGGGGAATACGCCGTTGGTATCAACCACGTGAACACGGTTGAGGGTTTTTGGTCGCTCGTGAAACGTGGTATCAATGGTGTCTATCATGCCGTTTCCCCTAAATATCTCCAATCGTATCTGAACGAATATCAGTATCGCTACAATCACCGGAAATCTGCGACTCCGATGTTTGCTCTAATGCTGAATCTGGTTCCGGTGGTTGCCGAACCTGCACGGGTTGGGACGCTTTAATGAGTAACGCCTCAAATCGTTTCTTGGTCAAATCCTTTTTCCTAGACATATTGTTTACCCCCTTTTTCTCCTATTTTAACAGGTTTTCAGAGCTAAAATACGTGCTCACAGGGGATAGTTACCTTAAAAAATTATTAAGCATGGGGTATAAACCACCGTTAAGAGCGTGATTAGCAACGTCTAATATATCTCATAAGTCTTTTAATGCCACTGAATTTTGATTGTAGTGAAAGTTTTTTGAGAGGAATTGTAAAATGCCATCAATAGAAAACGCAAAATGGCAACCACCTAATAAAATTTTGTTAAGGTTTTCCGTTAGCCGTGACAATTTACGAAAAATGAAAGTTGGCGAGTGTAAAAGAATAACGCATGATGACCTAAAGTGTTATTTACAAAAGCATAAAACTAATTCCTATGTGTGTTCTTTATCTTCTATGATAAGTTTAGAGGGTAGCAGAAAGCCTGCTCGTGTTTATGAACACTATCACGAAAAGGCTCATGTGGCAATAGTCAAAAGGATACGATGAGGTAGAATTATGAGATTCAAATTATTCAAGCGCAAGTCACATAAAATACCTGTTAAGGTAAATAAAGAATCTTGTTTATTAAAAGACATAGGTTATATTGAGGACGTTTTATCACTAGACAGTGTAAATAACATCATGCGAGATTTAGATAAGATAAAACCTCATATATCTGATATGGTAGTTATCTGGTTAGATAAAAGAGATAATCGGTATTACTACCAGTTTACACCAGAAACTTTATCGTCAACTGCAACATGGTTATTGGAAAACACTAAACTTGACGTTTTAAATAACGAGGATTCAGAATGAACCACGCTAGAGAAAAACGAAAGCGTAAAGAAGCTCTTAATCACCGTTATTGGCAACTGGATAAAGCCATTGACGGACTTTTAGCCGGAACACATACACCGGAATATGTTAAAGCACGTGCCGATAAGTTTAAAATGCTAAAGGGCAAGTGATTTTCTCTAATCCGCACTATAATTAAAATCTGGACGTTCACTAATTCAAGCGTAGGTTATTACTTATACTGTTTAATATGCCGTTAAAATTTGATTTTGGTGCGTGACTATTTTCTCAAATCTTTATGGAATCTTTATGTTTTCTTTATACTAATATGTTGCAATTCGTGTGTACTTGTGCTATATTAAGAGTATGAATACTAAATTAATAAAAGACCTAGCCAAGATAATTCTATTCACCATTGGGATTGCCAGTTTATTCATTAACGGTATCTTAATGAGCGTAGCTGTATATATTGCCAGTAAACAAGGATGGGATATTACACTGTACTTTAATAAATATAATGAGGGCAGGTTAGAATATTGCTTAATCCCGATTACGGTAGGATTGGGGATTATTACAGTGATATATATGTTTATTAAATTGATAAAGCACAAGATACTTTAGAAGAAAACTTGGAAATAAACGGAAAGGAATAACAATGAGTTTACCAACTGATAAAGAATTTTTTGAGCAACTAGTAAAAGACCATCCTGCTTTACAATCTTTGTTTACTACTCATAGTCCGGCATACAGATATTTCTATCACAAGGGGAATAAAGACCAGTATTTTTGGACTACGGAAGTTGTCAAACACAATGGCAAGTATCGCTATGCCTCTGGTATCTATCGTTACCTTAAAACTAAAGGAGCAATTCAATGGATAACAATAAATGTCTTGCTAAAGTTTTGCACCGAGATACTTACCGTTATTCTGGTGGTAAACAACGATTCAAATTACACTTCAACGAAAAACAATGCACACGAAAAGCACTTAGTAACGGTTACTGTTGGCAACATCAATACTTAGTAAAGGAGAAGAAAATGGAAGATACACGGTATCCTTATACTTATGCTTGTGATTTAATCCGTAGTATCGCTGGTTGTAACAAAGAAGGAACTAAGCTATCACGTTCAGATGCTTCACTTATAAGGGAATTATTTTCTACGGTAACAGGTATCCACGATAAAGACTTAGCAGAGAAACTTGCCGATTACTACAAAGCAAACGAAAAAGATATAATAGAATATGCTGTCACCCAATTTACAAAAGCACAAGTTGAGGAGTAAAACATGAATCTTAAAGACCTACAGTTATCGCCAGAGGAAATAAGCTACAAAATGGTAGAGCAAAAACTCTATGACCCCCGTATACTATCTCAAATTCTTCCAATAGCCAATCAAGCTACGCTAAAAGCCTTAAAAATAGTTAAGAAACATCTTGATGAAAAGGCTATGTTTTTCCAAAGCGATAAAATAGGCGCAGGAAATTATTACATAAGTCATTATGATATAAAACACTTAGAATCTCTTATAAAGGAAATGGAGACAAAATGAAAATATATACTAAAGAGATAACTGATTGTGGCGAATGTCCTAATTGCGAATTAAGATATACTACTAGTGAAGATTGGTGCAGAAAAGGAAAGAGATATATCAAGGAAAATATTCATATCCCCTCTTGGTGTCCTTTACCAGATTCAGAGGAAACTTTTACTGAAGTGCCACGTTCAGAAAGGACTATGTAATCATGGATAAGAATGATTTAATATTAACAGAACAAGAAGGGCAGGATGAAATAGACAATTTTTTTAAGCACTTATTGAGTGATTCTAAAGAACCTTATTCATGCGAAAAACATGTAGCGAATAGAGCCTCATTAAAAACTGCCAAAGCTTGTTTTTAACTAATACCATTTTGTGATAACGTACTGTATTTATAGATACCTTTTTCTCCTGTGCAATTTCTTTTTCTGTCTTACCTTGTTTGAGTAAATCTAAAACTTCATTGTGCCGTAACATAATTTTTACCTCCATAAATTTCTATTCTCATTATGAAGTCTAAAACTACCTTGTTGAATAAGATATATCACTTATTTGTAAGTACGTATTCACTTAGTTAATTCTTTATAAAATCTTTATGTTTTCTTTATGAATAATTGTTGCAAATTAGATATGAACATGATAGAATTTCATTATGATAACGAATCTTCTAAGAACACAGATTAAAGAATTTTGGAAATTAAGTGATGGTAAAGAAAGTCAATTTAATTTTAATTTATTTATTGGTACATTTTTACCTGTACTTGAGGATAAATTAGCTAGTCACGGACAGTTATCTTACGAAAAATACTTGGAATCAATTACACCATTATATGACTTTAATATTTTAAATCAATTCGTTTATACTTCTATTCATACCGATAAAGAGTGGTCTTTTGAGAACATAAGGGACTTGATTTTTAGACCTCGTTATGAACATTTTAAAAATACATTTGGGAGTAACGCTAGATATATCAATCTCTTAAAACTTTACAATAAGATAAAATCTCCAATCATTGAAAACATAGTTTTACTGGTAGACGAATGTATCCATGCTTTGCATAATTCGGGATTTTTGATTGATATTGAACAGTTGAGGAAAGAATATGAATCTTAAAAACATAGGGTTTTATACGTTAAATGATAAACGTGCAAAAGAGGCAAGTGAGAAATCACCGTTACAAAGGTGCGAACTCTTAATCACTTCTAGATGTAATTTCAAATGCCCTTATTGCAGGGGAACAACTTATAAAGGTGATATCCCTTATGAAAAGGCTATTAACTACTTAAATATCTGGATTAACGAGGGATTAAGGAATGTACGGTTTACTGGTGGTGAACCTACCTTGCATAAAAACTTAATTCAGATAGTAGACTACTCTAAAAAACACAACGTAGAACACATAGCTATTTCAACTAATGGTTCTGCTAAATTAGATTACTATAGGGAACTGATAAAATCCGGTGTAAATGATTTCTCAATCTCTCTTGATGGGGGTTGTTGTGAAATTGGAGATTTAATGAGTGGGGGAGTTAAAGGCTCATGGAATAATGTAGTAGATAATATTCGTGAACTTTCAAAAATAACCTATGTTACGGTAGGAATGGTTTTTACCGAATCAAATATAAACGAATGTATTGAATCAGTTTTATTTGCCGATTCTTTAGGAGTTTCTGATATTCGTGTTATTCCATCGGCACAGTTTAATCAAGCTCTTATAAAACTTGAAAATTTGTCTGAAAACGTATTAAATAAATATCCTATCTTGAGATACAGAATTAATAATATCAAACAAGGTAGACACGTAAGAGGTATCAGTGAAACGGATTATCATAAATGCCCTCTTTGTTTAGATGACATGGCGGTAGCTTCCGGTTATCACTTTCCTTGTGTTATTTATATGCGTGAACAAGGTGAACCTATAGGGAGACTAACAAGCAATGTAAGGCTAGATAGAAAAATCTGGTTTGAAAATCACGATACGTTCAAAGATAAAATCTGTAAAGAAAACTGCCTTGATGTGTGCAAGGACTATAACCATAAATGGAGGGAATATCATGAAATACATTAACACAGAAAAAGTAATCATAAAATCTTGGTGCAATAATCCTGAAGATGGCGCGATTAATCAAGCTAGGAATTTGGCGAATTTGCCTTTTATCTTTAGACAAGTTTGCTTAATGCCGGATACTCATAGCGGATATGGTATGCCCATAGGAGGGGTTATAGCTACTCAAGGGGTGGTGATTTGTAATGCGGTTGGGATTGATATCGGATGTGGAATGTTAGCCGTAAAGACTTCACTCACAGAAATAGATATTGAAACTCTTAAAAAGATTATGGGTGATATTCGTGAATCCGTTCCAGTAGGATTTAATCACCATAAAGAGAAACAGGACGAATATTTCATACCGAAACCAATAGATTTTAAAATTAACAAACAAGAATATGAAAACTCTTTTTATCAAGTTGGAAGTTTAGGTGGAGGCAACCATTTCATAGAAATTCAAAAAGGTGATGATGATTTTATCTGGTATATGATACATTCCGGTTCTCGTAATGTGGGATTGAAAGTAGCTAAACACTACGATAAATTAGCGCAAATTTTAAATGCTAAATGGTTTTCTACTGTTGATAAATCGGTTGAATTAGCGTTTCTCCCCATTGAGACAAACGAGGCTAAAGAATATTTAGAGGAAATGAAGTGGTGTTTAGATTTTTCTAATAAAAACCGTGAACTCATGTCCTTGCAAATATCACGTGCATTTTTAAAACATACCAAATGCTCTCTTTTAGAATCAATAAATATTCAGCACAACTACGCTAAATTTGAACATCATTTTGGTAAAGACGTTTTAATTCACCGTAAAGGGGCGACATCCGCTAAACTCGGTGAATTGGGGATTATTCCAGGTTCACAGGGAACTTCTAGTTACATTGTTGAGGGATTGGGAAATGAAGATAGTTTTCAATCTTGTTCGCATGGTGCTGGACGTACTATGGGTAGAAATCAAGCAATTAAAAACCTAGACATGGATAAAGAACTCTCTATGCTCAATAGTAAAAATATATTGCACTCTATCAGAAATGTAAATGACTTGGACGAAGCACCTAGCGCATATAAAGACATTGATACTGTAATGGACGAACAAAAAGACTTAGTGAAAATTAAAGTAAAACTCTCACCATTAGCAGTTATCAAGGGGTAAAATCTTTATAAATTATTTATGTTTTCTTTATACTATTGTGTTGCAAATTAAGGCTATAAGTGCTAGAATTAAGGTAATTAAATCAAGTGAGGTAGCGAATGGCTAAGATAACTTTCAAAGATGTTGGACGTGGTAAATGGTGCGGAAGTATTGATGTTGAAAATGGTTTATCTGCTGATGCTATTGCAGAAGCGGTTTATCCTATCGCTAAAAAATATCTCGTTTCAAAATATCCTGATGTTGAATATAACGCCGATACTAATGAAGGTAAAATTTACGCCGGATATTATCAAGTAGGAACATTTAGCGTATCTTAAAAAGCGATGGTAAATAAAAGTACAAGAGGGAGAGATATGGAGAAATTAACCAAAGAACAGGCAATTAAAGAGTGTCAAGAACTCTGGAAGGAAATAGAGGAATCAGGACTTTCTAAAAGGAATTTTCTTGATACTGGTGTCGCCGTAAAATGGATGGGTAAAGACTATGCGTTTGAATGTCCGTTGTGTGAGTATAACCACCGTAGAAAGAAATTATCAAGAGATAGTAAATTATACACTTGTTTCCCCAATAATGAACGCTGTAATTATTGTCCTCTCGTAAAACAATACGATAGAACTTGCATCGGTTTAGGTTTTAGCAATTATGACATCCCTACCCCTGAATGGCTCAATGCAATTAGAGGGTTGAAGTAACCATGAAAAGCGTAAAATTAACAGTCTACCTTACTATAGATAGTGAACAAGAACAACAAATGAGAGAACAAGGTGCGTCCGATAAAGAGATTGAAAACGCTATTAAAAACTCTATCACGGTAAAAGATATAAATATGAGACAACCAGTATTGGATATAGAATCTGTAACTGTAGAAAAATATTATGGAGAGTAACATGCAAAACGAATCACGTTCAAGAGCCTGTACAGAAGGATGGTTAGGGAGAAAAAGAACATATCGCTGTAGACTTTGCAAAGAAAAGTTTAGGGTTGATACCCTTAACCCTATACCAGATAAAGATAGAATATGTCCTATTTGTAGGACTAAACAAGAGAATAAAGGAGAGTAAAAATGCCTATTGAATTAAAAAAAATAATAAAAACGGTGACAAAAGATATTTACGTTTTAAATGTCCTGAATGTACTAATCCCTGCCTTACATCAGTTACATTTGGAGAAAATAATGAGAAAGAAGTACAATGTCCTGAATGTAACGCAATATTTGTTATAGCATGGGATGAATCAGACGAAACTTTACATTAACCCCGATAATCCAAAACTGGAGATTATATGATATGGCTAGTAGGTTTATATTCCGAAAGCGCACACTTTATTATTGCATTCTGTCTGGCATTGGGAGTGTGCTACCTGATACAGACCACGCCATTTCGCTCATTACTGGTAAAGAAAACTTGTGGGGTATATTCCATCACAATCCCTATATTCTTATTGTCATCGGGTTATTTATTGCATCTGGTATTGGATTATTGGCAAACTTGGTTTTAAAGAGAAAAGGGGTAATAGAATGAAAATAATGTATGGCGGTTGTTTAATATCGTCAGGATTATATTTTATAGTATTGTCAACAACATTACCTGATAATACACCATTGGTAAAAACCATTGTGTGTATATTTTTGATGATGTTTAATTTTGGGCTTGGTTTAAAATTATCGGTTGATTATATTATTAATAAAATACACAGAATAAAAGAGAAGGAAAAGGAGAGTAATAATGCCAACAGGATACACGGATTACATTAAGGATGGTATCACATTCCAGCAATTTGCACTTAGATGTGCTAGGGCTTTTGGTGCTTGTGTGGAAATGCGAGATTCGGATATGGATGAACCTATCCCCGATGAATTTAAACCAAGTGACTATCATACCAACGCATTAAAAGAAGCAAATAAAAATCTCGCCAAATATAAATCTATGACAATAGAAAAAGCAACTGCCGAATCTAAGATAGCCTACGCAAGAGAACTTAATGAGCGCAATATCCATATGGAGGAAAATAATAAACAAATAAAACTTTATGAAGATATGCTCGTTAAAGTTAAGAAATGGATTCCTCCAACTCCAGAACACGTTGAGCTAAAGGAGTTCATGATAAAACAAATTGAAGGCTCAATAGAATTTGACGGTATGGGTGATTATTATAAAAATAATCCTGTTATAAAGTTAACACCTGAAGAATGGATAAGACAAGGTATGAAAGAAGTATTAGAAGATATTGAATATCATACTGAAGAACTGGAAAAAGAAATACAGCGTACTAACAGCCGGAATAATTGGATAAGAAATCTACGAGATAGCTTGAAATAACTAAGAGGTAAATCATGAAAAAACGTAAACCACGTAGCGATAAAGGAAAACAGCGAGGTTCATATAAAACGCAACCAGAAGCGTCACAGTCAAATTCTAAGACATTAACAGACGGAAGTGAGGTAATCATACCAGTGGAAGATAAATTAAATAAAGAGACATTAAAATCTAAAGACTTAACCTTTGAAGATTTACCGGAAAAATTACGCATGGAAATTGAGGGAAGTATCGCTTATCGGGTAAGTTTAGGTTTACCAGACGATTCAGAAACACGTAAGGCTAATGCGGTAAAATATTTTATCTGGAAAAAAGAGCGTGAGGCAAAATGAAATGAATGAAAAAGAATTAAACTATAAAGAATTATGGGATGGAGTTTATCGTGGTGTAGAATATGAAATTGTACACTGGAGATTGGGTTGGAATTATTATCTCATTATCCCAAGTTCGCAAATTCCAGATGATATGAAACATTGGTTCATGGTTAACTGTAAAACTGTTGAACGGAATACAGGCTCTAAGCCACAATACTTTTTTGATTTCTATGGAAAACCTCTTATTTCTGAACTTGATTGGCATATTGGTTTAACATACTTTGAAAAAATGCGTGATGCAAAAGGGGTCGTAATAGGATATAAACTTGGTTGCGATTACATGCATTATTGGGACGAAGAACATGAATATAACCTTGAATACGTAAAACGTGAGACTCTCAATAGTATTGATAAACTTTGGGAACACATACCAAATCTTCTATTAAGAAGTGCATGGAATGGAGAGTATTATCCGGCTGATAAAGTTTACTATACAGACAAAGGCGTTTGCGTAGCATTGGAACACAAAGAACAATGGGAAAAAATAATTTAATAGGGAATTATAAATGTGTGTAAAAATTACCTAAATCAGTGGAGAATTAGGGGCGATACGTAAGACTTTGATTAGTGATGGCTTCTTGGAGTTAAACGCTAACCCCTAGCTTCTCCCAAATTTGACGTAAGCTAAAGTAATTTGGCTTTAATCAAAATAATTTGACAAAAGTACAGTTTAAACAAAAGGACAACATGACACGTAAAATAATTAGCAAGCATTGGGCAATATCGGACATAATAAGAAAAGACCGCCAGTTTTTTGAATATCAAAATAACGGGCTTGTTTATAATGTAGCACTATTCCAATCACGTGAAAAGGCAAGATTAGTTTTAAAAGCTCTTAAAAAAGTTAATAGAGCAACACCTAAAGCACGAGTTGAAAAAGTAAATATAATAGTTGAAAGTGTTTTAAAAGAGGGAGATAAAAATGCAAGAACTTAAATTTAGAGGACTAACGGCAACTGGTGAATGGATTTATGGTGATTTAACACACGATTTCCCTAACAGCACAGCATATTATAAAGATTATTCCCAAAGAATATCGTGGTTTTCAAAGGCTAACGCACATAGTAATCAACCTGTAAAAAATGGAACGGTAGGACTATCAATAGGATTTAATGATAAAAACTCCAAAGAAGCATATCAAGGTGATATAGTCAAAATAAATAGTGACGAATACTACTCCAATAATACAGTTACTTTTGAAGAACTCAAGAACGTAATAGCAGTCATTAACATGTGGGATTACGGTTGGGTTGCTTCTGCGCCTGATAAAACGTGGTGTATACCGCTTGGAGATTTAGATGGCATGGACGTTGAGATTATTGGTAATATTTACCTTAATTCAGAATTATTAAAAACGGAGGAATAAGATGTCTTGGGATAAAAATACTGTAAATTGTTCAGAAATTGATACGGTAATCGGCACTTTGGATGACTGCCAAATTCCTTTTACTTTAACTAAAATTGGAGAATTTAATGGATGTGGTTTAAACGATATGTATAATGACAGAAAAGAACCATACCAGTTGAGACAACTTAATTACAAAGACATTACTATTCTTGAATACGTTGAAAAAGACGCTGATTGTGATACGGATGATGTTATTTTATCGCAAAAATTCACACGAGACAATAAACCTAAAGAGTGGCAACTAATTCGCTGGACAGACAAAAATCATGTCATGGAAGATGGTTGGGAGAGTAAGCAAGAAAAATCATATATAAATTTGGAGGCTTAATATGTCAAATGATAATTCAGGTAAACTGCCAAAAACTCTAGTAAGTGGTACAAAAAGAAAATCAGAGCGTAACGTAAATGATTTAAGAACATTTGAAGAACCTCCAGAAGTTAAAGTTTTCAAAGCAACACCTGATTGGTTAAAGAAAATTAATCTTGACGAATTTTTAAGACCTGAACAACCTACTATTTATATTGAACCTAGTTTTAATAACAGAACAAAGAGGAAATAATTATGAACAAAATGATTGACTTTGCAGACAATAACCGCACTACTCCATTTTTCAGGGATTATGCAATAAAAGAAACTCAAATAGCATATCGTGTTATGGAATATCTTGCACCTGATAGTGTTTTCCCACCGGAAACTGATAAGAACACATTAGAACTTATTTTAAGAGATAAACTTGAAGATGCTTATGAGAATATCCTAAATGAAATCCAGTTAGAAACACCTAATTCATCTTGGGCTTGCGAGGCATTAAGAAGTAACGCTATTGATTTAATGCAATATCTCAAACCAAGATATGAAAAAGATATAAAAGACACAAAAGAAAAACGCAAGCTTGAATTGCTAAAAGAGTTAGAGGAACTTGATAAAGAGGCATAATATGAACAACATATCAATGAACCAAGTCCTTAGTATCTGGAGTGAACTCTGGCAAGCGTACTATGGTAAAAATGGGTTTGGTGGTGATACCGCAGAAATATATGCCTATAGGCTAATGCCCTATTCCCCATCACTTCATATGACTGGTGAAACATTTAAGGAAAGTAATGACGAACTTAGAATAAACGCAGTAAATTCGCTCGTTACTTTATGCAATAAATTCGCAAAGGATAATGATTGCACTATTAAAATTGACAATCTTCCATCGGATAGGTGGATTAGTGTAATAGGTAGGGAATTTGACCATCGTTGCCACGTTAAAGTAATACACAACGGAATGGAGAATAAGTAATGATGGAACAAAAATATGCAACACCTAGAGAATTAGGATTAATATTCTGGTTACGTTGGAAATTGTCTACTAAAAGACAACGGGCAAAAATCATTCTTAAAAACCGTGACTTAATACCGGAAGATTATATCACCGTAAAATGCAAAGTATGTGGTGAGAAATATTGTTTTGCACCTTACACAGTGATAGTCGCACCTAAATGTAAGTGTGGAAATGATGATATTGGGAGAGCAACGGAATGGTGCAAAGGTAAATTTGGTAATTTTGAACTTGTTGCCATAGAAGCACTACGTTTCCCTACGCTTGAGGAAACTTTTAAGAAATTCGGATTTTAAAACAAGGACATTTTATGCGAGAAAAACTTGCAACCATAAACGGTAGCCGTGCCAGATTTGAAGGAATATTCGTAAGATTTGGCTCTAAACGAGGATATAAGGGATACCCAATACCTACTGCACTTTTTAAAGACATACGTTCCTTAACAGATAATTCTATAGTCACTAACCATTTGTGGATGACAGTAGGAAAACGCTTAGAAAAACTCAAACTAAAAGAGAACGATATAGTACGCTTTGACGCACGTGTAACACCCTACGAAAAAGGATATAAGGGATACAGGGATATTGAGGAACACAAGCCAATAGAATTAGATTACAGATTGAGTTTTCCTACCAATGTAGTTAAGATTGAAGTTAAAGACGATATTCCTAAATTACTTTAATTCTTTATGAAAACTTTATGTTTGTATGTTGCAAATTGTGCGTAATTATGATATGATTTGAGTATGAAATTAGAAAATAAAGCATGGCTTTTAGCACGGCAATACCACGAGGGGCAAAAAGACGATGATGGTAATGATTACTTTGAAGCTCATATATTGCCAGTTGCACGTGTATTAAGGGCTTTAGGGTGTTCTGATGAAGTTGTTTCCGCAGGATTTTTACACGATACGCTAGAAGATACCAAATTAACATACGAAATGATTTGGTCTATTTGCGGTAAACGTGTAGCAGATTTAGTTTTACAAGTTACCCACGATGGTAAAGCTGATAATAAAGGATTTTATTTCCCTAGACTTGGAACAAAAGATTCTGATAGGGATGCTGTCTTAATTAAATTTGCAGATAGAATGTCTAATTTAGTACGGATGGGGAGTTGGGATATTGCAAGGCGTGAACATTATCTTAGAAAATCACGTTTTTGGAAGGTGAGTGCTGATGATAAAACTAGATAATAGATTTAAACTGATATTTGCCGGATTAACAGGTTCGCATTTATATGGGACTGCATTACCTGAATCTGATAGAGATGTACGTGGAGTTTTTATTCCTAGTGAAGAATTTTATCTTGGTTTCTTAGAAAAGGTTGAACAAGTTGAAAATCATGAACCTGATGAGACTTATTGGGAAATTTCCAAGTTTTTTAAACTGTGTTTAGATAATAACCCGAATATCCTTGAACTGCTATTCATTCCAGAGCAATTCAGATTATTTGTAACACCTGAATGGCTAGAGATTTTAAGCCATAAGGATATGTTTTTATCTACTAAAGCCAAATATACTTTCTCTGGATATGCGTTAAGTCAATTGCACCGTATAAAACAACATAGAGAATGGCTCTTAAATCCACCTAAGAAACAGCCGGAGCGTAATAACTTCGGTTTACCTAATGCTAACATAGTCCATAAAGACCAAGTAAATGCTTTTAACGAATTACTACATAGTGAAACTCCGATAGAATTAAGCGATAATGCACTTGAAATTTTACAAAGAGAAAAGGCGTATATCAATGCCTCTAAACAATGGCAACAATACCAAGATTGGAAAACTAACCGCAATCCACAAAGGGCAGAACTTGAAGCTAAATATTTTTATGATACAAAGCACGGAAGTCATTTATATCGCTTAATTGGTGAGGGAATTGAGTTACTAACAACTGGCAATATCACATTCCCTAGACCTAATGCAGAAGAACTCTTGGCAATAAGAAAAGGTGCATATAGTTATCAACAGCTAATGGATAAGCTCGGTGGTGACAAATTTGATATTGATAGTCTCTTTTCTTTTGAAAGTAAATTACCTCATAATCCTGATAGGAAAAACGCTGACATGCTATGCAGAAAACTAATCAAGGAAAGATTAAACGAGAGTAACTAACATGATTAAAGTCTTTTGGGTAGATAAAAACGGTGGTAGTCATTATCACTTACCAGATTGTCCAATGGTAAAGAACATAGCAGTTGGTTTAAAATCCGGTGAAACAGTAGGCTCTCATTACGAACCTCTAAAACGTAAGGTAAATAAGAATAGGTTATATCCGGCATTTATAACTGTTGATAAGAAGATATACATACCATGTTTTTGTGTACAAGATAATGCAATTAACTCAAGGAAAGGGATAGTAAAATGACAGATTACACTTTAGTTCAAAAAGATATAGCAGAAAAGATATTTGAGGATATAGAAACGCACCTTAATAATCTATTTTACGCAAATATCTATGAAGATATTGGTATCTATAAAGCGAATTGGAAAACGCTAAAAGAAAAATACGGGATTACAGAACAAACACCAGAGAGTGAATAACATGAAACTAACACCATCCTTAAAACAAGAGTTAGATAATATGACACCTGAATATCAGAACAAACTTGCACACTTGATAAATGTAATGAACGATTGGGGAAGTTACGGTGAACATTCAGCCGACCTTGCGGTAGTAGCACCAAATTCTAACGATATTATTATGAGAGATAGCGAGGCTTAATATGTCCATGCGTAAAGAACACACTCAAGCAATCGCAGATAAATTAGCAATTGATGACTATGGTATGTTGTTTGGAGAGTTACCGCAATCTGAACAGAAAATTTTGTTTAATAAGGCACAGAGATTAGCAGATAAAGAACTTATTGAATTGACGGAGGGGAAGTAACCTTGAACGGAATTTTGTATAAACCGGAAATGAATTTAGCCGTTAGGCAAGATAGAAAAACTGTCACGAGGCGTTTAGACCACCTTAAAGAGATTAACCTTGAACCTGATAAGTGGGAATGTGGCGCATTAGTTTCAGGACAAATTAGATTTTATAACGCTACTACTCAAAAAGCTATTACTATTAAACCCCGTTATCACGCTGGACAAACTGTTTATGTAAAAGAGGCGCATTACGCTTATGGATATTGGAAATCTGTAAATAATACAGATAATGGATTCCCATTCAAACTATCTTTCCATACTGAAGTTGGATACCCTGTTTATTTTGAAGATACAAAACCTAAAGATTTGGGTGTACTTAAAGGGTTTACGGGCTTGGGTTGGTTCAAACGTTCACCATTATTCCTTGAAGCTAAATATGCCCGTACATTTATTAAGATAAAAGATGTTAGAGCAGAACGCTTACAAGAGATAACTCCATCGGACGTAACTAAAGAGGGGTTAGGTTGGGATAAAGAAACGCTTGGTATCTATAACGATGATGTTATGGAACAAAGTCTTATAGCTCAATATCATACCCTTTGGGATTCAATAAATGGTAAACCTAAAAACCCATCTTATACTATGGACGATAATTCCAACCGCCATTACATAAAAACCTCTGGAGAATATTGTTGGGAAAAGAATCCCTGGATATTCCGGTATGAATTTGAACGAGTAGAAAAACCTAGTGAGATTACAGAATTAACGAGGTAATAATGACAAGACAAATAAACGCTAAAGAAGTTAAGAGTGCTATAGCTAAATCAGAACTTCTTGAATTTGTTAAGGAAAATCTAACTACCGCCGAAAAGTGCATTATTATCTTTGCAAAGAAACAAGCCCCTGACAAAGATAAATGCGATTTACAGTTATCATTTGGGCAATTTGGTTTTACTTATAATTTTGAAGAAGTAGGTTTCTTAGAATTAGCTACAGATATTCTAAATAACAGAGATGGGGAATAATGGGAACTAAGTGGAATGGAATACCCCGTAATAAACCACCCCGTAAAATAAGTTTAAAGCGATTAGCTAAATTTAAAGCTCTTAATAAGGCTGTTGGAAACGGATTAAATAGAGGAAAAGCACCACGCAAAGTTACACCTAAAACTCGTAAGCGTAATCAAAATTGGAAACAGGTATGTTTGGAAAGGGCAGAATATTTAATATCTAAATATGGTTTTATAATTTGTGAATATTCTGGTGAAACGATAACAACATTATCTAGCGTACCAGATACTTTTGAAGAAGGATGGGGGCATCATATAGATAGTAATCGTAATAACTGTATTCCAGAAAATTGTTATATAGTCAAATACAAGTATCACCAGTTTATTGAAGTTAATAATATGAAGGTAAAACAAGAGGATTTTCAAGGAAATTAAACATGTTTAAACACTTAAAATCGGCACTGATTAAAATAACACAATTCTTTGACCTCTATAATTATATCAAGTTTGATTACGGTAATGATTGGGTAAAGGTAATTTATAGAGATAAGAGGTAGCCAATAATAATGTGTTCCAATCACTTTAACAAGCGTGAATTACTAACTGGAATATCTTTAACTTTAGGATTATCAGTTATTATGGCAGGGATATTGACCGGAATAATATACGGGGTGACAACATGATAGCAGAATATCTCATAGCGTTATTTGCTTGGATAGGGAACTTGATAAAAGATTTCTTTAATGTCTAAGAAAATCGCCGGAATACTAATCATGCTTTGTGGCGCAATTAGCATGTTCTTTATCATAATCTTTATTTTTACGCATAATGCTATTGGATGGCTCGGATGGCTCTTTACCCCGTTTCCTGTTTATTTAGAGTGGTATGGCGCAAGGTTAATAAGTTACCAGAGGATTAGAAAGTAATGCCTGAACCGATTTGCAGAATTTGTTGGCGAAAAGATTTTAAAACATGGGGAGATATTGCTACTCATATTCTTACCACGCACAAAGAAAACAAAAAAGATAAGAAAATAATGTCTGCTAGAAAATGGGCGGCTAACTTCAAATATAAAAATGTCTTATATGGTAAAAAAGAACAAACTAGAGTTGCTTTAACAGACGAACAAAAAGAAGCTAAAGAGGATACCAAAAGAGATATATATGGCGAAATGGAATACGTACCAGTAAAATGCCCTAATAAGAAGTGTAACTCAATTGGTAGACAACTACTTGAAAAAGAACATACTACCAACCCGCAAGCGGCAAGAATAGGAAATTGCTTTATTAAGTTCTGCGGAAGGTGCAAGTGATTACTCCGTCAGCTAAAGCAGACGGCTTCTAGGGATTGGATACCCAAGCTCTCTAATCCAAGAGCTAATATATTCAGTGAGGCATTATGGTCACGGTCAATACTCAAATTACAGCAAGGACAATTGAATACCCTATCGGACAAGGTGAGTGTTTGCCTGTGACCGCACTTGGAACATGTTTGGGAGGTGTAAGCGGGGTTTACTTTAACGAATTTCCTACCAGCGTTTTCAGCTTTGTACGAAAGATAGTTAAAGAATTGTCCCCACGCTACATCAGAAATAGACTTAGCCAGACAATGATTATGAACCATCTTATTGATAGACAAATCTTCAACGGCAATAATACCGTATTTGTTGACAATTTTACGGGATTCTTGGTGGGTAAAGTTGGAACGCCTGTTAGATATGCGCTCGTAAATCTTGTTAAGCACCTTACGTTGATTAGAGCGTTCCTTACTACCAATTTTAGTTTTAGAGAATTTTCTATTAACTCTGGCAAGGTCATGCTCATCACGCCTGAAAAACTTTGGGTTTATAATCTTATCCCCATTGGAGAACATAGCGAACTTTTCAATACCAACATCTACCCCGATACGTTCTTGAGATTCTGGCAAAGTGGTATCTTCAACTTCAGCACTAAATGTAACATACCACTTATCTTGATTGACACGCCGGATATTGCAGGTCTTGATTTTACCAACTATAGGTTTGTGGATTATTGCTTTAACCTCTCCGACTTTGGAGAGTACTATCGTGTTATCTTTGATAGAATATCCAACTTGGGGAAATGTAAAACTATCGTATCCCATTCCCTTGAAACGTGGGTATCCAACTTCTTTTTCGCCGGACTTAACACGCTTGAAAAACGCTTTGAACGCAAGGTCTACTCTCACGGCAACGTTTTGCAAAACTTGGCTATGAACACCAGCAAGCGATTGTCTGTTTATCTTCATTACCGGAAGTGCTTTAATCTGGTCGTAAAGTCCGATACTTGTAGCATATTCCTCGTAAAGATACTTGCGTTCTCCAAGAAAATGGTTATACAAATAGCGACATTCTTCAAGCGTCTGATTAAACAAATGTACTTGCTTTTTAGTAGGATATATCCTATATTTAAACGTAGTTTTGTGCATTTGTTTTATCTTATCACAATATATGTAAAGGAGTCAAGTTGGCTTTCATCTGTTGCCTGAAGGCAAACAGTTTTCCCGCCACCTACTTTATAAATTATACGTGTGGAAGATGATAGTTTTGGAGGAGGAAAAATATGAGGAGTATTTAAGTGAAACCAGTAAAGGAAATCACAGAATTTGACTTGGCAGTACTTAGCCAACTTAACAAGAAAAGTGTGCATCCGCCCCGTTCTGGAAAGGAACTCAAAATACTACTCAATGAAAAGGATACACGGCGAATTAGACTATCAATTATCAAACTTATTGAATACCATGATGATGTTATTGTCGGGGATGCAGGATGCGGATATTATATTGCAGAAACAGTAGATGAAGGGGTAGCGATTTGCAACCGCTTAATGAAAACCTTACGGTCACTTGGACACCACCACAATATTTTAAGAAAAGCTGTGCAGAAGAAACTTTCCGGTCAATTAACGCTTGTGAAAGTTTAGTTATGCCGATAAAACGCCGGAGATTAAGGAAAGTTAACAACAAGAAAAAATGCGAAAAATACACGCCAAAAAGAGGTTGCTACAACGTTTTGACTTACGATTAAGTGATACTGAACTTAAAAACTTAATACACGGTTTTAGATACAACAAATACAAATTTATAAAAAGGCTATCTCTTAGATTAACTGTTTGGCAAACGAACATAAAAGGTAAAGACATTATGATGGTTTACGATAATAAGCGACATACCATTGTAACTTTTATGCCCATAAATTACAAAATATAGTTTGGAGTAAAACATGCCACTAAAAGACTTATTAAGAATAATAAACGATAAACGTATTCTATTAGGATTGCAACCGATTACAGATGATATGTTTGTAGAAGATATATCTGTACTTCAATTATCCGGCAAGATTATGATTATTGATAATTGCGCTTATTTAGTTTAATTCTTTACAAATTCTTTATGTTTTCTTTATGAACTTGTGTTGCAATTTAAGTATAAAAGTCCTATAATTTAAGTATGGATAAAACAATTTGTCCCCACTGTGACGCTATATGTTCACACCCGAATAAAGAATAGGAGAAAAAATATGAAACTTAGTAGAGCAGACGAAGAGAAAATAGGGCTAAAATTCGCACCATACAAGACATGCCAGATTTGCATGACAAGTCTTGAAGCGGAGCGCGAAAATCAACTATCAGGTAAAGTGTACAAAGTTACGTTATGTTGTAACCCTAAAGTAACAAAACCTAGTATTGATTGTCCTTTCTTTGTGGATGCCACCAAAGTACCGGATGTACATTAATGGGAATCTTAGTTATAAGGAATTGCCCATATGATAACCAAGAATGTAAAGAAAAAGGTTGCGATGGATGTAGACGCAGAATCAGCCGAAAAGACTTACTGAATTTATCCATAGAAAAACGCAACAAAATATTGTCAAGGATGATTGAACAAAGTAGTCAAGGAGTAGCCAATTCTTGTGAATCAATGGGGATTGATTAGATAGGGAAATATGGCGAGGGAAAAATGAATATTGAACAAGCCTTAAAGCCAATCGCACCAGTCATAGGATTTAGTTCACTTATTGGTGCGCCAAACTCTGTATCTTCAAAACAATACGGAAAAGAGGGATTGGAAAAAGCAAAACAACAATTACAAGATATTATAATTGCACAAAATGACTGCCAATCTGATTATGCCTATTGGGGATACGAAGGGCAAAAATCGTACTGGAGAGCAGTAGTTAATATTTTAGAAGCATCTCAATTAGTTGGCGAGAATAATCTACCTGATGTTGTCCCACCTGATACATCTAATAGCGTAGTTATGGATGCTTGTAGCAAAATAGAAAAATACGGGGAAAAAATACTTGAATTGGCTAAAATTCAACATTCTCAAAAACAATATCAAAAAGAACACGAGGCAGATAAGTAATGGACAATACAATACGCATAAATGGATTAACATATGACCAATGGAAACTCAAACTAATACAACTGATTGTTGATGAAACAATAGACTTAGGTAGTTTTCTTAAACTAGAGGAAATAAAGTGTGTACTTTCAGATGATTGTGATTATCCTAAATCATTTATAGATGGGGAAACACCTGGTATCAAGGTTGAAGAATTAAAATACTACGCTGATTTAATAGTTGATAAAATGGTTGAAGAAAGTAGACATCATAAAGCATATTGGGAATTATATCATTGGTGCAAAAACCATGATGTAAATAAAATAGATGGTTTCCCATACAACTCATTAAGACCATATGATACTGATTGGACTAAAGAACTTAGAGAAACAGTAGAAAATATAATCAAGGAAAAACGCCCTGATTTACTAGAACCTAAATATAATGAACCTGTGGCTTAAAAGGAGTGAATTATGACTTTAAAAATAACGGTAAAATCTATGGGCGGTACTCATTTAAAAGACGCAGTACTGGATGCAATAAACTTAAGGCTGATTACAGGTTTAGTGGTTGAATTTGAATTTAACGGTGCGGATATCTTGATTTGTAATGACACTCAAACAGCAACAAGTATTTGTGACCAATATGACAAGTGGATAAAGGATAAATGCCCTAGTTCACCAAGAAATATTATTAGCTAATTTGGAGGATAATATGGACTACCCTAAAATACAAGATGATATAAAAGATAGCGTTTTTAATAAGTTCCGGTTTTCCGAAAATGATATTCAAGTATTTCCTGATGGAGTACGGGCATTAACAGAATCCGGCGTAATGAAACTTATCAATAGCCTACCAAGTAAAGTTATGGCGTTTGACGAAATGGTAGAAGCCCTAAAAGATGCTCAATTCTGGTTTGCGCAAGTTAGAGCATATATACCTGCTCATGGTAAGACTTTAAGTGCAATAAATGAAGCTCTGGAACATTGTAAGGAGTAGTAATATGGAAGATTATAGCGGATTAGTAAATGACTTACAAAGAATAGTTTATACTAACGGTATCCAACTTCAGGCTAGGATAGAACTTGAAGGAATGATAGCAGAAAACCAATACCGTCTAAGTGAAGGGAAAACAATAGCATATACTGAAGCAGATTTTATTAAACTTAGAGACGAACACGGAATACACCACAATGGTCTTTTATCAAATATAAATAGACCGTTTTAAAAGAGATATACGTTATATGAATAAGGGCGTTAATTTGGATAAATATGAAGGAATTTAACTATGGAAGATATTAACAAACAAGCACAAGATGAACTACGTGAAGCTGTAGCAGAACTATTCTATGGTAGCAAAATACCTAAAGTAGTTGATTGGGGTAGTTTTGATAGTTACCATGATTGGGAAGTTGCCGTAAATAGCGCATATCAAATGGCAGATGAAGCTATTGCTATATTTAAGAAATCTTACCCGAATTATCCGATTGGAGATTAACATGGAATATACGTTATGCGTTTGTGGGCATGAACCAGAAGAACATAGGGGTGAAGTAGGAGAATGTGAAGTTGAGAATTGTGGTTGCGCCTGTTATGAATTAGACGAAGAACCTTATGGTAGGCCGGATGATTGTTAGGAGATAAAGAAATGGAAGATAATATAACACGTAAAGAAGCAATAAGTCTAGCGGTTGATGAAGGAAATGACGCTTACAAACGAGGCGTTATAGCCGGACGTAAAGAAGTTTGCGATTGGATTAAGGGCGAAAATAAATTCTCAAGGCAAATAGGTTATTATGCAATCACGTATTCAGAATTACAAGATAAATTTAAAGAATGGGGAATAGCATGAATCATATAAATCCCGATGGTAAAGACTTAAACGGCAATAAAGTAAACGAATCAGAAGTAGCTTGGGGACATGTTTACAGCCAAGCGTTTGAGCATTGTGAAGCAAGGATAGTCGGAAACCGTAAGGCACTGGAAATCATTAAAGAAACAATAGAACGTGCTTTGACTATGCCGATTACGTCAGACGAAATGATTACAGGATATACCGTAGGTAAAGAGGAAATTTTTGCAACCGATGGGGAAGGATATGATATTGCAGTAAAACTTCTACCTGATAATCCAGAAAAACAACCCATGATTGATAATTTATGGGATAGATATCAACCATACTACATGACAGAACACGAAAAGTAATTTCTAAGAAAGAGGAACTAATAATAATCATGGAAGAACAACTCGGTAAATCAATTAAGAAACTGCGTAAAAAGCTAAAGATGTCTCAACGTGAGTTCGGGATAAAACTAGGTGAAGTAATGAATAGCAAACCTATCATTCATACTACCATATACAGGTGGGAAAGTGATAGTTGTAAACCCCGTAAGATATTCTTAGAAGCTATTGAGAAAATTAGAAGTGAGATGATTAACGATGTTAAATGTAAGTAAGGGAAATATGTATCCATTCGTGGATGCGACTTTTAATATTTGCAAAGGTCTATGCTGGCATAAATGCACTTATTGTTATATGTCTGATTTTAAATTAAAACCTATCCGCTTAGACGAATCGGAATTTAAAACCAAATTAGGTAAGGATAACTTTATCTTTGTTGGCAGTTCTACTGATATGTGGGCTGATAACATTCCTGATGAATGGATAGCAAAAATACTTGGTTATTGTTCAGCGTTTGATAATAAGTATCTTTTCCAGACTAAAAACCCAAAACGCTTCAATGCTTTTATTAAATATCTTCCCCAAAAGTCTATACTTGCTTGTACAGTAGAAACTGATAATAACGAACTTATTAAAGAATACTCCAAAGCACCATTAGTAAGTGAACGTATGGATATAATGACGGATATCAAACTTCCTAAAATGATTTCCGTAGAACCTGTTATGAACTTTGATTTAACAGAAATGGTATCACGGATAAAAAATATCCAACCGGATTTCGTATCTATCGGTGCAGATAGTAAAGGACATAATCTTCCAGAGCCAAACGCAGAAAAGGTACGGAATCTCATAGCACCCCTTAAAACTTTTACTGAAGTGGTTATTAAAAAGAATTTGACAAGGATATGTAAGTGAAACGCCTTGATTGTTTAAGAATATCAATATTCATGTTCTTTATGATATTCTTTTCTTTAGAATTTAGAGATAAGGCTAAAGAGTTTGTGGTAACTTATTTGAGAGGTAACGAGAAAAATGGACACTAAAGAACAAGAAGTCAAGAAACTGGCAGACTTTATGACCTTATATTGTGAAAGGGTAAGAAAATCCGCCTCCGGTTGTCCAGGGAGTGACAAACATGGGTGTGACGCTTGTATGGCAGAAGGGTTATTCTCCTCCGGCTACCGCAACGTCAATAACCTGACGGAGATAGAACAACTAAAAGAGGAAATTCAGGCACAGAAAGCAGGATTGTTTGAGAATGAAGTATTTCAGCAAGCCCTCCAGCAGGCAAAAGAGCAGGAACGGGAACGGATAATGGAACTTTTTAAGCAGGTTGGAATTACCTTGGATTCTGAATGGCAAGGTTTACATACGCCTTTTGGAATCGTTAAACCGGAAAGACCAGAGCAAGAAAAATGGTGGCAAGCTCTAAAGGACGGTGAATAGATGAGTGTAAATAATACCTACTGCCAAGCCCTCACAAAAAAGGAATAGTTATGACAGATAGTGAAAAACGTGAACTTGCGGAAAAGCATTGGCAATATACAGAAGGATTACTAAAAACTCTTGGTAAAACACCAACGGAGTTAGAACACTATCTTTATGTGCAAAGTTTTTGTCATGGATTTAAACATGGAATTGAGGATAAATAGTTATGAAGCAACAAATTAATAAAGAATTACAAGATGTAGTAGAAGATTATGAGAGTGCAGTAATACACGTTAGTAATGTAAAACTGCCTGATTTAAAAACAGGTGAAGAATTATTAGAGAAACTTGAATTGATGGATAAGCTAAAAGAACTATCCAGAAATATTGTCCTTAAGTAAATACTTGACAAACAAGCACTATACTATTACAATGTGTACGTAATGATATACGTAGGAGTTTTGCATGTATCAAAATTTTGATTTGCTCTCAAAAAGAGAATTGGAAGTTATTAAATTAGCTACTGAAAATTTTAAAAACGCTCAAATTGCTGAAAAACTATCTATCAGTAGGCGCACGGTAGAAATTCACCGTTCCCATGCCATGCAAAAACTTGGGCTAAAACCTTTGTCATTCCAACTAAAGAATTTTGTACAATCAACCGATAAAGATAACCCCGAAACATATCTTAAAAAGCAAAAAGAACTACATGCTGAAGAAATGTTTGACATCATCAGTTTATTCGTAGAACGGTGTAAAAAATACCCCACTGTAAATTTTGAGCTTCCGGCAGAAAGAGCAGAAAAACTGATTGAGAAAATTAAGGTTACTGCCTAATGTTTAGCGTCAACGCTATGTATGAACATACGTACCCCTATATTACCACATAGCGTATTCCCTAGAAAAAACTTGACAAACAAGAATTGTTGTTATATACTAATTTTGGTTTAGTAGATTAGATGAAAGTATATGAGGTTATATGAACGATAACTCATTCAGGACTTCGGATACCTCTTTAGCAACTTATTTATTTTCAGAGGGATTCCAGATTATTGATATTGATTATTCTAATCCTCGTGCAGAATTTGTTTTCAAAGAAAATTCCCCACAATTAATTGAAGCAGTTAGGCTCTATTCCATTGGTAAAACTCAAGTAGATGCCTCTACTTACGCCCGTTTACACCGGAAGTTAACCAAAATTGTTGTTAACCAAACTATTTGGACAGATGGTGTGATAAATGGTTAACCAAAGATATTTAGAAAAACTCAAAGACCCACATTGGAATAAAAAATGCCTTAATATATTTAACGACATCTGGATAGGGGAATATCATGCCTAAAGACGTTTTATATGTAAAACATGATTCCAACGCCTATTCAGACCCCAAAATAAAGGTTATGCGTAAAACATACGGGTGGGAAGGATATGGATGGTATTGGCACTTAATAGAATTAATGCGGAGTGAAGAAGATTATCAACTTGAATATTCAAACTTGATTTTTAGTAGTCTTTCTGAAGATTTTAATTGCACGCAAGAACGCATCAAAGAATTTGTTGACCACTGTATAAACACATCAAACCTTTTTGAAAAGAACGATACCCATTTTTACAGTGCTAGACTTAATAGGGATATGAATCATCTTGAAAAAATACGGCAACAAAATATCAACGCAGGGAAACAATCCGGCATCATGCGTTCAGCATATGCTCAACCACCGTTAAGCACTCGTTCAACATCAGTTAACACACCACAAAATGAACAACCTCACGAACAAAAAGAACATCTATTGAACGAGCGTTCAACGGATGGTGAACCTAATAATAATATATATAATAATAAAGAAGATATATGTAATAAAAATAATAAAGAAGATAAAGAAGAAATAAAAATTATTTTTAAGACTTACGAAGAAAACATCGGGATGATTACCCCTTTAATCACCGATAATTTAAAAGATGCTATTTCTCATTATCCAAAAGGATGGTTAGAAAGTGCTATAAAAATTGCTAGTGATAAAAGTATTAGAAATTGGTCTTATATTTCTAGGATTTTAAACAATTGGGAAGTTAGTGGTTTTAAAAATAATTATAATGGGAAAAAACAATTACAGGGAAACGAAAATGACCAAAATAACAGATACAAACGCAGTAACTAGATTACCCCCATATGACAGTGATTCAGAAGAATCTACACTTGGGGCGTTGTTACTTAATGGCGTATTAATAGACCAAATAACATTGTCTCCAGAAGATTTTTATTTTGATGATAACAAAATAATTTATAAAGCTATGATTAATTTAAAAAGTTCTCATGTGGTAATAGATACTACTACCGTTGCGCAGGAATTACATGTGATGGGCAAACTTGAAGAAGCTGGCGGTAAAAGTAAATTATCTCATTTGTTATCAACCTGTCCCACTTCATTGAATTTACAATGGTATGCGGATATCGTTAATAGGATGTCAACTTATCGTAAACTCATAAGTGTAGCAAATAAAATAAATGATATTGGATATCAAGCAAGTAGCGATTTGGCTGAATCGTTAAATAAATCTGATGAAATGCTTTTAAGTGTACGGAAATCTAGTGGTAACATAATAATATTGACTCCAGAAGATGTAGCTGATATTGCTTTTGAGCATTATAATGACTTAAAAAATCAAGATGGCATTATCCCCGTACCGTCTGGTCTAATTGATTTGGATAAAGAATTGGGAGGCGGTTTTTATAATGGTGAAATGACTATTCTAGCTGGTAGACCAGGAATAGGAAAAACAGAATTTAGTTTAACATTGGCAGAATCCGCTAGTGTTAAAGGAAATGTTTTGTATTGTTCTGCTGAAATGTCCGTAGAGGGTATTATAGATAGATTTGTAGCAGGTAAATTACAAGTACCCGTTTCTGAATTACGCATGGGTAAATACACCGAAGAACTTTTTAATAAGATAACAGGTAAACCGATACAACAATTAAAAGATTCTAATCTATATTTCTTTCGTGATATGCCGATGACGACAGCAAAAATACTTCAAGCTGGGATAACGATGAAACTTAGATTTGGTTTAGAAATGATAATTATAGATTATCTTGGGATACTTGATGACGACTACGGGAATAATGGATATGAGCGTGTCGGGTATATTTCAAGAAAAACAAAACAAATTGCCCGTGCACTTGAAGTCCCTGTTATTGCGTTACATCAACTGCATAGAGAAGTAGAAAAAAGAGAAAACAAACGTCCTCAATTAAGCGATTTAAGGGATAGCGGAAAATTGGAAGAAGATGCAGATATAGTCTTACTTCTATACCGTGATTCTTATTACGCTGATAACGCTGTAAATAAAGAAACAGAAATTATAATTGCAAAAAATAGGCAAGGCGTATCCAATCATTTTATTGGGGCTTGTTACGATGAAAAAGAACATAAATATAAAAATTTGATAAAGGAAGAACATAATTATGAGTAATAATAGTTTTAATAGAGAAGAATTAATTAAAAAAGATAATGAATTTAGAGAGTGGCTAAAACACAATCCTAAATCAAGAGAGGCGTTTGCATACAAATTAGGATTAAAAGATGCCAATATTGAATTATCAAAACCGATTGGCGAGTTATTAGAAATTGTTAATAAATTAGATAAAGAAAAACGCAAATAAAGAACATTGTCAATACATGGTAGTAGAAGATATGCAGGAGAAATTAACTTAGATAATTGGTGTGTAAAATGGAAAAAGATTATTTTGATTTTCTGAAAACTAAAGAACATAGAATTAATAATTGTGGGATTGATATAGAACGTCTTAATATCCATCCGATACTATTTGATTGGCAAAAAGATATAGTTACATGGGCTTGTCGTAAGGGTAGATGCGCAGTTTTCTTGGATACCGGATTAGGGAAAGCATTAGATTCAAATACGTTAGTTATTACACCTAATGGGAAAATTCGCATAGCAGATATAAAAGTTGGAGATAATGTAATTGGGCAAAATGGTAAACCGACTAAAGTAATTGGTGTTTACCCGCAAGGTTTAAGACCTGCTTATAAAGTTACTTTTTCCGATGATTCATCTGTGATTTGCGATGATGAACACCTATGGAATGTTAGAACAAAAGTGCAAAAATATAGAGGGTATAGTTGGCAAACAAAAACATTGCATGAGATTAGAAGTATCGGTTTAGGCGGTTCTAAGAATGAGCGATACGGGAGATGGTTTATTCCAATGGTTGAACCAGTGGAATTTAATGAGCAGGAATTACCATTACACCCCTATTTATTAGGATGTTTATTAGGGGATGGTTGTTTGAAATATAATCAGGTTGGGTTTTCTACTGCGGATATAGAATTAGTAGAATATTTAAAACAACTAACCCCTTTTGGTATAGGTATATTTAAAAAACGTTATAGTAAATATGATTATGTGATTGGTCGTGATGGACGGCTACAGGGTAAACAAGGTAGTCACTTATCTAATCCAATGATTGACATATTAAATGAACTAGGAGTTTATGGTCATGGTGCAGAATCTAAATTCATACCAAACTGTTACAAATACTCATTACCAGATACCAGATTGTTTTTGTTGCGTGGTTTACTAGACACGGATGGTTCTGTATGGGATAGTCATGGGACAAGTGTTGTTGAATATTGCACAGTATCTAAACAACTCGCAGAAGATTGTCTAGAATTAATTCAGTCTCTAGGGGGACGTGGAAAGATTAAAATAAAGAAAACAAACAGAAGATTGGCTTATAGAATAATTATATCTCTCCCAAAAGACGTTAATCCCTTTTTAATGGCACGAAAAGTTAATAAATTTCACAATAGAACAAAATATTTACCATCAAGGTCTATAAGACAAATAGAACAAGTTAGTGATAGAGATATGACTTGTATAAAAGTAGACGCTAACGATGGTTTATTTGTAATAGATGGTTTTATAGTTACACATAATACGTTCATTCAATTGGAATGGGCTAGACTAATGGGTGAAAACACTCTTATCGTAGCTCCTTTATCAGTTGCTAGACAAACCGTGCGAGAAGCAAAAAAAATAGATTTAGATATAAAATATGTGCGAGGGCAAAAAGAAATTACGGGTGAAAGTAAAATATGGATTACAAATTATGAAATGGCAGACCAATTTGATTATTCATATTTCAATGCGATTGTTTTAGAGGAATCAAGTATTTTAAAATCTATTGGTGGAAAAACACGCCAGAAACTAACCGAATTATGCGCCAATATTAAATATCGTTTATGCTGTACTGCCACACCTGCCCCAAACGATTACATTGAGCTTGGCAATCATACGGAATTTTTAGGAATATGCAAACAATCTGAAATGCTTGCTATGTTTTTTATTAATGCAAATAAAGAGCATACGATTGTAGTTGAAGATAAAACATATCGCAAAAAAGGTTCTAACAAAAATGGTACAGAATGGCGGTTGAAGCACCACGCAGAACAACCGTTTTTTAAGTGGTTATCATCGTGGGCTATAACAATGTCTAAACCATCGGATTTGGGTTATAGCGATAATGGTTTCATTCTACCTAAACTCACAATAACACCTATTTATATTAACTCTGAATATAAACCAAGCGACCAATTATTCTTTACTCATTTACACGGTATTACAGACAGAACTAAAGTGCGTAAAACCACAATTGACGGCAAAAAGATTGCATTGTATTCATTACTAAACTTGTGGTATAATAATAGTAATGAATATGCAAACGTACTGGAAACAATACTACCAAGTACACAGGGAGAAACGATTGAAGCAAGCGAAGGACAGGATAAGAAACTTAACTCCAATCCAAAAAGCAGAACGCAAGGAATACATGAGATTGTATCGTCTACGCAACATAACAAAGTGGAAACGTACTCCAGAGCAACAGCAGAAAGTCAACGCCCGCAGGAAGGAATTATACTCTCTGGACGAAACACGAAGAATAACTCTACAGAAAAAGGCGCGAGATTGGGCAAGAGAACATCCAGATATGAAGCACAGCCAACGATTGAGGAAATACAAAATCAACCATCAGGACTTTATAATACTAATGGAGAAGCAAGACAACCGTTGCGCAATATGCAAGATACAATCAAACAACCCCAAGATATTTCCGTTTATAGACCACTGCCACAAGACAGGGAAAGTGAGGGGGTTATTGTGCGTGAATTGCAACCACGCATTAGGCAAAATGAAGGACTCACCGGAACTGCTAAGGACGGCTGCCCGATACCTAGAAAACAACTTATAATTTGGTGTGGCATGGATGCAGAACAGAGAGTAATTGAGAATATTTGTAAAGATTTAAAATTATCACATTCTAGTGTTTATGGCAGTTTATCTGCCGATGAAAAAGAAAAACGAATTGAATCATGGCTAAATAAAGAAACCCTAGTTCTTATAAGTAAACCCAAAATATGTGGGTTTGGTTTAAATCTTCAGCAATCCCATCGAATGATTTTCTTTGGTATAAATGACTCGTGGGAAGTTTTTTACCAATGTATCCGGCGTGAATGGAGATATGGGCAACCATCTCCTGTAGATGTATATCTAATAATCCACGAAGCGGAAGCAGAGATACACCAAAACATTTTAAGAAAAGACGCTATGGCTAAACGTCTTAAAGAAAAACTCATTGAACAAATTAAGGTTTACGAAGAACAGGAATTGGGAGTAAAGGTAGATATAAAAATGGATTATACAGAAAAAACTATAAAGACTGATAATTATACTGCTATGTTGGGTGATTCGTGTGAACGATTAAAGGAAATACCGGAAAACAGTATTGATTTATCGGTATATTCCCCCCCATTCGGAGATTTGTTTGTTTATTCCTCAAGCGATAGGGACTTAGGTAACAGCAAGGATTGGGGAGAATTTTTTGAACACTATAAGTATGTCATTCGTGAAATATTAAGAGTAACAAAACAAGGACGTTTAACGTGTGTTCATACAAGTGATATTCCTGCTATGGCGCAACGTGACGGGTATATCGGTATTCGTGATTTCCCAGGTGAAGTTATTAGGGCATACGAAAAAGAGGGTTGGGTATTTGTAGGTAGGGCGTTTGTACCAAAAAATCCACAGGCTCAAGCAATTAGAACTCATAGTTCAGCATTGTTATTTGTTTCGCTTCGTAGAGATTCTAGCGATTCTAGACCGGCATTAATAGACCAGATATTATTATTCAAAAAGGACGGAGAAAATCAAGTTCCTGTACTTCCTGTAAAAAATGGTGAAATTGATAATGAAACATGGATAAAGTGGGCTAATGGTGTATGGGATGGTATTTCTGAAAGCGACACACTCCAATTTAGCAGAGCTAGAGGGGTAGACGATGAAAAACATATCTGCCCTTTACAACTTGGAACTATTGAACGATGTATAAAACTGTATTCAAACCCTAATGAAATGGTACTTGACCCATTTAACGGAATAGGTAGTACTGGGTACATGGCATTAAAATTAGGGAGAAAATACACAGGGATAGAACTAAAAAGGGAGTATTTTGATATAGCGATAAATAATCTTAAACGAGCAGTTAACGAGAAAAACTCTCGGATGTTAATTTAATTAACGTATCTCTATCAGTTATATCTCCATTTTTACAGATATGTTCAGCAGTACAATGACAAATAGGACACAAACTAATCAAGTTATTAATACTATTAGCTTCCCGATAATTTATCATGCCAAAGAAACGAAAAGGTATAATATGATGAACATCCAAAGCCCTGCGCAACAGACTTTCTTTAATACCACAAACTTGACACAGACGATTATCAAGTTTACGGCGTTCTCTTTGTTGTCTTTCCCAATTAGCCCCATAGTAGTAATATTTACCCCCGTTCCATGCGGGATTATCTTTACCTGTCCAATTACTAGACTTCCATTTCCCAAAACATTGAGAACCACAAAACGTATGGTCGTGGTCATGTTGCCACTTTGGACGAGTTATAAGTTTACCACAACAATCACATGGTTTTGTTGCTTCACCTTTCCATCTTGGAGACTTCTCTCGTATATTACGTCCCGTATAAGCAAGGGACATGCACTTACGAGAACAATAATTATGAGTACCCCTACGATTATTACCAGTTTTATTGGAAGGGCTACGATAAAAGACATCCCCACAATAATCACAACTAATATAATTTTCCGGTCTTTTTTGACTTTTATAATTAGCCAATTATTAACTCCCCAACATCTAATTTTATTTACATATTACCATATACATGTTATAATGTCTAGTATAGGCAATGAACCTATTTACAGGGATGTGTTAATTGATAAATAATCTTATGTGGATTGTAACAGTGTCGTCATTAGTTGGGACTGTATTAAATATATTAAAAAATAAATGGTGCTTTGTTATATGGTTGCTAACTAATACTTTATGGTGTATATATGATTTTTATATCTCCAATTATCCACAGGCTATATTATTTCTAATTTATGTTGGTTTGGCTATATGGGGAATTTATAAATGGCGTGAAAATAAATAATAATTAAAAAGTGATTGATTGTTAATTCGTAAAGGTGTTTAAATCATGCAGATAAAAACTTGTAATGGAAATAAACGTACAGTATACCCCTGTAAAAATGGCTGTGGTAAATATTGTAGCCGTAAAAATATAAGGTGTATAGAGTGCTATAAAAAAGAGCGTAAGGCAAATGTTAACTCTAACCCCAATGCCTTTAACCGTAAACATAAAGGTGTAACGAATCAAAAAGACCACCGTAAACTTTATCCGTGCAAAAACAACTGTGGTAAGATGATACGTAAACGTGGTGGAATTTGTATAAACTGCTATAATAAAGCACTACACAGATTAGGGGAAAGAAAACAGGTAGAAAACGATAAACGTAAAGCTGATACACAAGCACGGCAAGAAAAGTATATCGCAACTGTAAAAATTGATATCTGTCCCAAATCTCCTAATCAAAGACATTGGGAAGTAATCAACGCTGATAAAATCGGAATTTGTAAATACTGCGGCAGGGAAAAAGACTATAAAAAACTCCAAGAGAAATATGTGAACTTTATTGCTGGTGGCAGAAAAGAGGAAATTAAGAATGGAATTTAGTTGTATAGTTTGTGGCAAACGTTTTAATATAGGGATGATTTAAAGTGGTTGTTGATATAAAATATATAGAGTTATTTGCTGGAATTGCGGGGTTTAGATATGGAATTGAAAAAGCAAACTCCCAAAATAGCCCCAACGATGAGGGCGGAACATCACAATACGTCAAACGTACATTTCGTTGTGTCTGGGGAAACGACATTGACAAATATGCCTCCGCAATCTATAGAAAACAATTTGGAAACAAAGAACACTTTGAGGGAGACATCAGAACAGTTGACCCTGCCACAATTCCAGACCATGACCTTATCGTTGGAGGATTCCCTTGTCAATCTTTCTCAATCGCTGGTAAAAGAGAAGCCTTTTCAGACATTAGAGGAACGTTATTTTTTGAAATCTGCCGAATCGCTAGGGCTAAAAGAACTCCGTACCTTTGGCTTGAAAATGTTAAAGGATTACTGTCTGCTCCATATACAGAAGATATCCAAGAGTGGGATGAAAAAGATTTTGATGAAAATGGAGAACCTACCACCAATGCCCTTAAAGAACACAAAGCTATCCCTGGAACTAAAGGATGGGTTTTTCTCACAATACTCTACACGCTTTGGGAATTGGGGTATGACTGCCAATGGCAATTGCTTAACAGCAAGGATTACGGAGTCCCGCAAAACAGGGAACGGGTGTTCATTATCGCAAATTCTAGAGACAAACGTAGACCCCAAGTATTTCCTATCGGAAACTGCGATAACCAGGATAATGAGCTACAAAGACACGTCACAGGAACAATTACAGGACGAACAGGGACTTCACAATCAAACGGAGTCTATATTGCTACAAGTAAAAGGGAGACACAAGAAATAGTACAGGCTATTGATGCTAATTATGGCAAAGGAAACGCCGGGTTTAGTGGCAGTAATAGAGCTTTAGTTAATATGCCACAAGCACAAAGGATAAGAGATATAAATGGTATATCCTCTACATTACAAGGATTGTCTGGTGGGCAAGGTGCTAAAACTGGATTATATGAAATACATAGTATAGGACAACCGTCAAAAGGAACAAGTATAAAAAGGGATGGTATCGCTTACGCTCTACGTTCCGGACAAGGTGGAGCAGAAACACCTAAGATAATGATTGATACCCCAATACTCGCTCAATCTTTACAAACAGATGGTCAACTAAGACAAGGTTCAAGTTGGGGAACTAACAATCCTCAATCTTCACGTAATATAAGAAGATTAACGCCAATAGAATGTGAGAGACTACAAGGTTTTCCTGAAATTACAAATTGTGCTATAATAGAATTATGGAAAAGCAATTGCTTAGACAATCAAAGGAACTTTGTAAATGCGGAAAGCCTAAATCCCAAATTGCTAAAATATGTTGGGAGTGTAGAAAACGCAGACTATCAGGCATCTGTGCCATTTGTGGAAAACAATACCTATACAAAGCCTCAACAAACAGAAAAACATGTTCAACCCGATGTGCTTATATCCTGCGGGGAAAACATAGTAGAGATAAGCAGTCAAGGAAAGTTGATATTGTCTGTAAAAATTGTAGACAAAGAAAGTCAGTCTCTCCTGCTTATGCCACTAGGAAGTTTTGTTCTGATGATTGTTGGTATCAATACAATAGTGGAAAGAATAATAGATTATGGCAAGGTGGAATCACGTCAGAACGAGCGATGTTTGATACCTCAAGTGAATGGAGAAAGGCTCGTAAAATTATCTGGAAAAGGGATAATGCGACTTGCCGAGTGTGCAAAGAACAATTTAATCATACCCAAAGAACCTATGAAGTCCATCACCTTAAACCATTTAGATATAAACATTTTAGAACAAGAATTGATAACCTTATTTTGGTATGTCATAAATGTCATGGATGGATACATTCTAGACAAAATACTAAGCAAGAATACCTTACGGATAGGGTTCGTAATCAAACACGGATGGACTAAATACGGAATAGATAAAGATGGCAAGCAAATAGAGATAAGTGACACTCAAAGATATAAGTGCTGTGGAAATGCGGTCACGACAAATGTAATAACTGTGATAGGCAAAAAATTAATGACGGAGATAAATTAAGTGCGAACAATCATATGTAAAGCCTGTAATAAAGAGTTTGAATATAACGTTAAAGAATACGGTGGTTATAATATCGCTCTTGGTGGCAACCTGTGTAAAGTCTGCAATCCAGAAGCAATTGAGATACAAAATAGACACCATCAGGAAATAAAGAATTGGCTTAATTCAAAAAATATTAAGAAATAATCGCTTAATATGGTTGACATGGTAATTAGCGAGGTGTATACTATGGGTATGACAGGTGTGGAAATAAGGGAATTACGTAATAAAATGGCTTTATCGCAACAGGATTTTTCCGTAATAGTTGGTACTACTTTACATACTATCTCTTGTTGGGAACTTGGTAAACACAAACCGTATCGTTTAGCGATTGAAAAATTAGAAAAGATAAAAGCGGATTTTGAAAATAAGGAGCGTGACAGCATATCAACAAAATAAATACATTAGATAATTTAAGTCAAACTAAAAAGGAGAAAAATAAAAGGTGAATAAAAAACTAATAGGCATAATTTTAACGATTGTTTTAGTAGCAAGTTTTTGTTTTGTCATTCCGGTGACAGCAGACGCTACTCCTAACACGATTGTAGTTGGTAGTGATGAAACTTATACTACCGTACAGTCGGCAGTTGCTATCGCAGTTTCAGGCGATATTATTCAGGTTGAATCTGGAACATATAACGAGAGCGTTTTAATAGATACGCCTCTCACGATTATCGGGGTTGGTGATACAAAACCCGTAATTACAGGGTTAGCAACTTCATACATTGTCAAAATAGATACTGCGGATGTTGTTATCCTTGATAATTTAGAAATTAACGGTGGTGGTGATAGCACAGGTGATAACGCCTTTACATCAGGGGTTTTAGTTGTTAATTCAAATCCTGTTACTATTCAAAACTCTCTTATCAGGAACGTATGGGCAAACGGGGCTGATGCGATTACGGCGCAGAATAGTTATGTCGCGGTAGACGCTAACACTATTCAATCATTCCATAAACGAGGCGTAAGGTTTGTTGAATCGGATGGTATCGTATCTAATTCTACTATCATTGGTGATAATGTGGATGGTACAAGCCGTGTTCAGAACCTAGTAGTATTATGGAGTGGTTCAAACGTAGAAGTATTTGGTAATAATCTCCATAATGCCTTAACTGAAACCGGAGTTGTACCTACTTGGAGTTCTCCGGCTATTCTGGTATCGGCTTATAATTCCGTTGCCCCTTATAACCCCTCTGATGCCGATATCCATGATAACGAAATTAGTGATTGCGATACTGGCGTAGTTGTTGGCTCGGCTTACGCTGGCGCAGATGGTACAGATTTATCTACTGCGGATATCACGGATAACACTTTCAGTAATTTAGGGGTATCCATTAATTCCGAGCAATCGTCTGTATCATTCACGGTAAATGGCAACGTGTTTAACATGACTGCCGATACTCCTGTTATTGATGGACTTTCAACTGATAAAACTGGTACTGGTAATATGTTCAATGTCAACTTACCTGCTACGGTAGAAGAAGCGGTTGATTCATCCTTTGGTGGAGACACTATCAATATCGCTTCAGGTACTTACCAAGTAGGGCAAGTTGTTATTGATAAAAACCTCACTATTGTTGGGGATGCTGATGAAAAACCAGTATTCAATCCAATCGCAAGTTTAGCAGGAACTAATAGCGGTAACGCTTGGATACTCATAGAATCCGATAATGAATTTAATCTTAGCAACGTAGTGATTGATGGTACGGATAAATGGGTATATCAGGCAATCCGTTCTCACGGTAATTCAACTATTGAAAATGTAGATTTCTTGAATATTCAGGGAAGTTTATTAGGTTCGCCTTATCGTGGTGTCGCTATTGAAAGTTTTGGTGGTGTAATTCCTAGCGGTGCTGGTAGCGATACTCATAATGGTGCAGGTTTATCCGATAGTTTATTGACTGTTAATAACTGCACTTTCAGCCAGATTGGGCGTATCGGTATTCTTGCAAAAGGTACTGGTGCAACTGCGATAATTAATGACGTAAATTATACTGGCAAGGGTGATATTGATTGCCTTGATTATGGTGTAGAAGCTGGTGCAGGTGCAACCGTTGAAGTAACGAATAGCACAATCCAAAATAATATTGGCGTAGCTTCAGTAGATGGTTCTACATCAGCCGGAATATTAGTTACGGATTATTTTGGTACTGGAACACAGGCTAGTATCAACAGTAATACTTTAGAAAATAATACTACTGGTATCGCTGTAGGATATGACGAAACAGACGAAAGTATTGTAACGGCACACTATAATATTATCTCCGGTAACGGTTTTGGTATATCTTCTACCGCACCGGAAGTTGACGCAATATTCAACTGGTGGGGTGATAAAACAGGTGCTACCCATTCCTCCAATCCCACAGGGGTTGGTGATGAAGTAAGCGATTTTGTAGACTTTGCGAATTGGTTTACCAACGAAATTGGTTTTACCATTACAGTATCACCTGCAACTTACGGGGTTATTGCCCCTAGTGATGATATTGAGGTAGCGTATGGTTTAAATAAAACATTTACGTTTACCCCGAATATCAGGTGTTATATCACTGATATTTTTATTGACGGAGTATCTATTGGAGTAACCCAAACTTATGAATTTATTAATGTTACTTCAGACCATACCGTATCTGCGGTATTCAACATAAATCAGACAATAGGTGGTGGTAGCGGCGGCGGAAGCCCACCGGAGAATATTGGGTATATCAATCATAGTTATGATGGGGCTGTTTCTCAAGAAGTAACCGCTACATCAACTGACGAAGAAACTAGTCTTACCATAGATTCTGGAACAATAGCCAAAGATAAAAATGGTAATGCCTTAAACTCGGTACGAATTGACCCATTGGTTAATGTTCCCCCGTTACCTGAAGGTGAAGATGTTGTTGGTATCCCGTATGAGTTCTCTCCTAACGGAGCAACATTCTATCCGGCAATCACGATAACCTTTAGCTACGACCCTGCTACGGTAAGCGATACCGCAGAACTTAAAATCGTATTCTGGAATGGTTCTGAATGGGTTGAACTCACGGATATAGTTGTTGACGAAACAACAGGTACGGTAACTGGTAAGACAACTCACTTTACCAAGTTTGCGCTTATTACTGTTCCTAAACCGATAGTCACTACTACAACTCCGATTATCACTCCAACCGTAACGCCGACAGAAACTACTCCCGTAGTAACGGCTACAACTATCCCGACTCAAACCACTACGATAACTCCTACGGTAGAGCCGACAGTTGAACCTACCCAAACTACAACGTCAACTGTTACTACAACTACTACACCAACTCAAACTATCAGTCCTACGCAGACTACTACTCCTACGATAACTGTAAAGCCTGATGGGACTAATAAGGCAACGTGGTTTATAGTAGGGTTAGCCGTAATACTGGTTTTAGCCTTAGTAATCTTCTTAGTAAAGAATAGGCGTAAACCAACACTATAAAATAAGATTTTGGGTAGGCTTTGCCATTGGTATCCTACCCAAAGAGGTTTTTATGAAGAAATTCATTCTGTTAATGGTAATCGGTTTAGTAACATGGATTAGTTTGGCGTGGAATAACGTCACTGCGCACCCCAACTGGTATCATGCCATGATGATTATTGGTGGCATTATTGCGTTAGCGGTAGTCGCTGTATTACTCAAAGTAATTATCAAACTTGTCAAGTGGATGGTTACTAGCCCCACTTATTTATTCCTTGCCACAGTATCCGTTGCTTTACTCACCGGATTTTCCGTAATTCGTGTTGGATACGGAATTTTAATATGCGTGGGATTAAGTGTGTTATTCACCGTAGCGATTATCAGACACTTTGCTTTGAATAATAACGGGATATTCTTATGGCTAACAGGTTATAAAGTCCAATCCGTTATCTCAAAAGAAAAACATGTTAAACAGGTTAAAGAAGATAGTGAGATTGAAAAGTATCTGGAGAAACTTGGTTATAATAAACAAGAACGTCAAGAAGCGTCTGAATATGCTTTGGAAGAAAAACCCAACGAGGGCATTGAAGAACAGGTAAAATGCGCTCTTAGCTATCTTGGGCAGAATTAGCGTTCTGGAGTAAGAAGAATGAAACGAATTATATTAGCGGTATTATCCATCGTGGTTATCTTGTTAAGTATAACAGGCTGTGGAATAAGCCAAGACGATTATGATGAACTTGCGGATAAAGTCTCTAAACTTGAAACCCAAAAAGCAGAACAGGCAAGCATGATTGAAAGCTTGACTAAGCAACTCATTGAGGTAATACCCATATATTTTGAAAATCGCACAGCAATAGAAAACTGGTTAAAGTCCGTTCATAATCTTGGAGTTAGCAAAGACGTAACCCAATGGTATCAATACGCCTTTTATTATCAGCAAAAAGCTATTGAAAGCGGATATATCATTTCTGTTAGTTATACAGTTGACGAAGATGAATATGTGAATATAACATGCGACATAGTTACACAAGACGGTTGGATATATTACTTTGACCCCGATGATTTAGAACTGCACGATACAAGAATCAGGGTTGACATGCTGAAAGTTAGTGAACTTGAAGCCGTAGCAGTTGGCATATATCAGTAGAGGAGCTTAATGATAGAACCCGAAAATACTTCCAATGAATTAGGATTAATGACTTTTCAAGAAGGTGCTAAATTACTTAGTATTGGGGTAGTGACTTTTACTAAACTTGTAGATGAAGGTAAAATTCCGGCAATCCAGAAAACAGATAAATTACGTGTTGTTAGAAAACAAGATGTTGTAGATTATATCAATAACCAAGTCCCAACAGTTGAAACGAAAACAGATACTACGGAATTATCTAAAGTTGAAGAACAAATCATACTAATCAAGAAAAATCAGGAACTTGAAGCATTAAAAGCCGGATTTAAAAACTCCGATGAATTTAAACAAGAATTTGATAATTTAAAAGAAGATAGAGATATTCTGGAACAGAAAAAAGCGCAGTACGAACTTGATATGAAAGTTCTTGACGCTGAAAGAAAAGCATTCGCCATTTTAAAACTCAAAGGGGAATCTGATATAGCTCAAGGTAAATCGGATAATATCTCCATACTGGAACGCTTGAAAACCAAAGAAGAAGAATACAAGAAAAAATGGAAAGCGGAAGATGATAAACGGCAGAACGAAAATAAGTTAACATTAGTCCATATTGACGAACTTTCAAAGACCGTTTACAATATGCACCCGCAGTATCTTGGTAAACTAGCTAAAGAAAAACTGGCAAAGGATTTAGAACCTGTCTTAACTTATTACGGGATACCCCCGATGTTCAATAAAAAAGGCGAATACTTATCGCTATCTAGCCGTTTGTCATTAATGGATTCCGGTGATGTAGTAAACGATAGGATAGACGCTACAGGTGTTCCCAACGAAATTGAAATGTCTACTAACATACAAAATGCTTATGGCGTTCTATTATCATTCTATAAGTGGGTGGTAGGTGCGCAAGGCGGTTATGAATTTTCCAACTGGCTTTATAAAGAACTTAAAACTCTGGATGGTCTTATAACTGATAAAACACCGGAAACTATTGAACGCTCAATAAATACGATAATGGAACACTTCGGGGCAATCAACAGGGGCATGGTAGAACTAGCTGGAAAGTTTGACAAGTCCAATCATCCCAATCAGGTATCTAACCATGCGGAAACAGAATATATCTTAAAAGTCACAGATAGTATTGAACATTTACTAGGGATAGCCGATATTGAGGGGGAATAAGGCTATCCCACAAATTCCACAATCGGTTGCCCATTATCTTTAAGCTGTTTATTATTTAGTTCAATCTGTTTAGAAATAAGTTTCATATCGTTCTGGAATGACTTAATCCTACGTGCCGAATCTGCCTTGATGTTCTCAATCTGTCTCTGGAAGTCCTTGTAGGTTGCTACCTTGTCGGTTGTTTCTACGGTTAGCTTGTTGTAGTACTCCTGCTGTTTTGATGGCATAACTTAAAACTCCTCTTTATCTAATTTATCTTTCATGCTGCCATATAACCCCATTATCTTTTGCGTGGCAAGTTGCTGTTTAATATATCCCCCTAGAAATGATTTAACGAGACATTGGTTTCTATCAGATTCCCATAATGGGCATCGCTCTTTTGGGCAATCAAGTAATTTTCCAGAAAATATCGGTGGACAAATTAATTCACTCATTTTTATTTTCTCCTAGTTTATTGTATTTCATAACATTTTGCGGTTGGCAAAGCTAGGGTGGTATGATATGACCTAAAAGGCAGTAAAAGCCATTTCTCATTTATTTAGATAATTGTGGCGCATGGTTGCATGAATTTATAAGGTCGTAAATTTCCTGTTGTCTTTTAGCGACCTGTTTTATATCATCTAGCCCATCACCGAATATTTCATGGTTAGCAATGTAGTGTAATGCATCTTTAAGAGGTTCGCCAGTAATAGAGAAGTAAGCGACAGGTTGTGAATAAGTAGAGCCTATTTCTTTAGTTGATTTACGCCCTCTACCATTTCCTGTAATAACTTTTGTTTCAAATAATATTACGTTTAAGTTATCGGATTCCAAAAAGTATTTGTCATTGATTTTCATAATATTAGTTTCTCGCTTTCTTTTTGGCATTATTATTTTACTCTCTTACAACTTTCCTTGTGTTCTTTACTATTGGTTGTAATCCTTTTAATACTAACTTTCCAGTTGCCGAAATCATTTGTTTTATTTTTTAAGTTATCTACTGTTAATTCTAGTTTATCTGCGTTAGCTTCTACGGCAATAGCACATAAAGCAGTAGCACATGATAGGGTAAATATAGCAAGTTCCCCTTTAGCGTGGGTTAATACTTGAAAGATATTTGCTTTAACAAATTTATCTAACGCCTCATCATCAAGGTCTAACCATGATTTAGTTTCCTTTTCCTTGTCAGTTAATATAAGTTCTGCCATTATTTACTCCTTATTCGGGTTAGTATTAATCGTAGTGTTTTTAGTGGGTAAAGACTTAAACCAAAAG
>Ga0265297_10002057_pt1 | contig 43008 bp, 65 predicted proteins | sample Munlanlwell13791_FD_192502 | JGI IMG/M metagenome (GOLD analysis project Ga0265297, IMG submission 192502) | Leachate microbial communities from a municipal landfill in Southern Ontario, Canada - Leachate well 137-91 | ecosystem: Engineered > Solid waste > Landfill > Unclassified | place... | reverse complement strand
GATGCGGCTTATGCGGCGGCTCATGCGGCGGCTCATGCGGCTGATGCGGCTGATATAGACATACTGTCTGTAATAAAAAGTGTTATTGAGAAATGAGGATACAATGAAACGCACCATACTATTTGTAATCATCGCCATGCTGTTTACTGGTTGCATATTCAATAGCAATGATAGCCCACAGGACAAGCCTGACATATCCGGTGTCTGGTATTCAGTCACATCGGATGTGGAATTGCGGTTCACTGGCAAAACCTTTCAATTCTGGTGGGGCGATACAAACACGCCGGTATCTGGTAATGAGGGTACATGGTCATTTGACGGGATTAATTACAGACTGGAATATTCAGACCATAACACGTATTTCCAAGTGCAGGATGATGAATTACAATTCCTCGATGCTGATGAGCGAGGGAAATATGTACGGGTAAGACCACAATATGAATGGGAGAAATGAGTAAACATGGAAGAATTGTTATATAAAATATATCGTGAGCTTAGTGTGATTTCATTATTCCTGTTTATAATAATAGTGTGTCAAGTCGTACAGTGTTTACGGTGATGTTGAACATGGCAGGCGGTCATGATGGACTCAGAGGACATGTAGTGCTAACGAGCTACATGGTAAAGCCGGTGAATGAAGCTGGGGATAGTCGCCATGCAGGTTAGCAACTGTACCGCCTGCCAAATGAAAGGAGAGCGAGATGGAAGTTAAAAGGGAAATTTATAATGAATGCTATTCTTGCAGAAATCGCCGGGATGTCCCTGGAGATGCTCATATTGAGTGTGTTAATCCCGACACCAATATGACAGGTAGTGAACACGGGATTAAGAAAGGTTGGTTTTATTATCCGATGTTATTTGACCCTGTATGGAAAACAAAACTTTGTTCAAATTACGAACCTCTCGAAGCTGTTAGTGGCGTTATAAGTGGCGTCGTAAGTCAGGGAAACAAAGTCTAATGGCGCACGTCCTATAAACCATAAATGGTGAAAAATTCGGAGCCATTCACTTTAAAGTACCTGCTGTAAATCGTCCAATAATTCGTCCGGTTAGTCTTCAATGTTTGTAATTGATGAAGTTGAAGGGAATACCCGCCCGTGGCGTAACGGGTAGCGTAGTAGGTCTACCGACTGTACAGGTGCAGAGTTCAAGTCTCTGCCGGGCGGGTAAAAGAAAGCGAGCCGATGGAAGGAACAGATAATATCCCGCAGGGTGCAGTCGCCAGTAAAAGGCTGGCTCGGCTGAAAGGATAGACAATGACACAATTTGATAAGATACTGCTTATAGCTTACATCGTATGCGTTATAGGGCTGGTGGTGTTGACGGCGATGGCATATATGCAGAACTTTTGAAGGAGAAAGTGATGGAAGCTCAACTTGATAAGATAATTTACCTGCTGGAGCACATTCGCATCCTTGCAATAATAATAGCGGGAGCAACAGTTCTAATTTATTGGAAGATGAAGTAATGAATGGAATAATTGATTTTACAAAGTCATGGACTGGAATCGGCAACGGTATTACAACCACGGAGGCAAAAATGAAAGCTACCGACTGGCAGGAAGATGACTTGGCATGGAATGGATATAAACTTGTAAGAGTCGAGAAAAAGATTGAGGGATGCGAAATCGAAACATATCTGATAGTTGCAATCGCAGATAAAGAATGCAAGACAGCATGGGGTGCTGATGCTCTTTCCATTCCCACTCCATCGCAGTTGCTCATGGAGTATAACGGGCATAAGTGTCTGATATGGGAAACAGAAAATTATGATATAACAGTCCGATATGGTTTTTTTGATATACAATTCCAGCATTACAGTAGTGGGAATAGATATAATACCCGCTTTCTCGTTCCGAAAGAGTTAATGGCAGTCTGCATCAGTTCAAGCCAGATGGCACGGCATTATCCGAGCGGGATTGAATATCCGGAGGGGGGTGAATAACATGGGATGCGAAATATGTGGAAATTCTGCTTGCACGCGTTGTTTTCATTCACTGGAAGAACAAGAAGAGTTTGACACAAAAACAGGGCGGTATGCGCCAGAAGAGGATGAAATAGAGGAGGCGAAAGTAAATGACAAATCTTAATCTTACACTCGAACTTTATGATTTCGGTAATCCGGTAGGGGCGATATTAATTGAAGCGGGTGGAAATGAAACAGGCAGTAATATTTTTCTGACAACTGATTTAGATGCGGGAAAACGTAATTGGTATAGTCTTGTCACAGATGACGTTCCATTTGAACACAAGCAGTTGCCGGAATTTACCGATATTTCAGTACAAATTAAGGATGTGATGAGTGGAGAAATGCACTGTGCTACATTATATGGGATATGGGATTTTTTAAAAAGATTGCAAGATGACGTTGAGAAAATAAGCGAAAAAGTATGTGAACACGAAATGAGTTTTCACGAACGTAAATATACTGACGGCGAAGAAGTTATATGGAACGGCTGTGTACATCTTAATTTACCGCCCTTTAGTCGGATTCAAATCGCCAAAATTATTGATTACAAAGAGCATTTAGAACCATTCCCACAGGGCGTTTATCTTATTAAGGCAGAAACATTAGACCCCACACTATGGGTGGATGAGAGAACATTATCATGGAATGATGAACCAAAAGGAGCAGAAGAACCCGTAACATATTTTATACAAATTTAGAAATTGTAAAATTGAGGGAAGTAAAATGAATTATACAAAAGTCCCGATTGCAAATATAGGGTGGTAGAAAGGGTGGTAGAAAGGGTGGTAGAAAATGAAAATACAAATTGATATAGAAGCCGTTGAAATAAAGCAAATCAACACATTTTACAAAATATGCTCGGCAGATTTTAAAAGAGCATTCGGTATTCAAGGTGAAATAAAAAGTATCAATCTTTTAAAAGGCAGAAGTCCCAATGATATAGAAAATGGGAAATCTGCCGACGAGGATATTTGGGAAATATATACCGAGGAGATAAAAAGAATAAGATGAAAACAGACCGAAAAGTGAGGAGGGAATGATGGCAGAGGTATTGCTTGCAATTGCATCCGTAATTCTCATACTTGGCTTGGCTGCGTTTTTGTTTGTAATGGTGTATAAAGTATGGAGAGATGAATGACAATAAATGACAGCTTACCTGACAAAGAGTTTTTAGATATCCTCAAGAAAGAGGGCATGGAAGGTATACTTGCGAAGTACGACACGGTTGAAACGGTTATTGAGAAACTACAGCAGCAGATTACACAGATTATCAGCGACCAGTCCGATGATGATACTGAAATTCGGGAACTCGCATTGACAGTCTTGCCGGACAGCGTAGTTAATGGCGACGAGTATGGTGTACCGGATATAGTCAACATCACAGAGGCATTGGTTAAACGGATTAAGCAGGAGATGGGTAATGAATGATAGCTTGCCCGACAAAGAAATGCTAACATTAGGATGCAGTCAACTTGTGAAGTCCATTGATGATAATGTTTACATCCGAAACGACTATCACGAAAAGCAAGTTGCCGAACTTGACCGTGCTGTCGAAATAGCCATACGGACAGAAAACTTCTGCGACATTTGTCCGGTTGACTCATATGAAAAGTGCAAGAAACTGATGCTCACAGAGGACTGCCATAAAATCATTAAAGAAGAGTTAATCAGACTGGCAAAAGAGGAGATAGACAATGAATGAGCATCCCATAATCTTTTCGGCTGATTCCGTAACCGCAAACGGGAGGGCATGATGCCTGACATAACGATGTGCTCTAATAAAACCTGCCCGCTTGCATCATCATGTTATCGCAATCCGAAAAGCGGAACAGTGCCGGATAAATGGCAATCATGGACGGAATTTTATTATAACGGGAAATATGAATATTGTGAAGACTATATCGAGAAGATAGAATGAAAGATAAATACGCACACATGCGAGACGAAAAGGGACGTTGTATACCCGGTCATAAACAGCCCAAAACTCATCCGTGGAAGCAACATGGATTATTAGCAACACGCAAGGGCAAAAAACTTGTTGGCACAGAAGATGGATACAAATGGGTTGACAAGGATGGTGAAGATTGATACCAAAGAAATTAAAGTCTCCAGCGGTAAATTTCAAGCCGACAGTAATCCCGGAGGGGTTTGTGCTGGTTATTGATACGAATGAACAACGTCCACTATTCATTAATATTAAAAGACAACCGAAATCCGGGGAGGTTTTTGAGTTAGATGGATTTACCGCCATAGGGAAAAAATTAAAAGATGGTGATTATAGTATACTTGGCTTTGAGGATAAAATAACCGTAGAACGCAAACGAATGTCAGACTTCATCAGTTACATAGGGAAAGAACGCACAACAAAGACAATACCGAAACTTGAACGGCTCGGTTCAATGTTCTGGGCTTCGCTCGTACTCGAACTATCGGAGCGTAAACTATCAGGCGTTTTACCACGTACCAAGTTGACCAAAGAGCATGTGCGGGGGTTCTTGAAAATGGTGCGGGTAAAGTATGGTATCCACGTTTACATAAATCCAGACAGGCAATACCTTGAACGGTATATACTCGACCATTTAACATATGCATACAAAATATTAACGGAGGGGAAAGCATGAGAGCGATTAAATCAGATGGGCGAACATCAGACTTTGTGGTATTGAACGCCCGAACAGGCGAGATTGTCAGCGATGTTCTGGTTATGTTCCCGCTCCATGACTGCGAGGCGGCGTGGATGTTATCGGATTATGTAAACGGACTATCCCTGTGTGGCGAGGAATTACCGGAACTCAAGGCATGGTCAAGACATCTTACTGAAATCTGGAAACAGAGAGAGGCGGCGAAGGCATGGGAAACACCAGAACAATCAGACAAAAAGTAGACACGTGCAATGGTTGTACATTTTCCCAAACATGTGGGGGAAAGATGCTTGAGTATCAACCGATTCCGGGATATTGTAATTGTTTCAGAAGCGAGTATGCGAAGGGGTTTTATAAGTCATGGTACAGCATGGCGGTTAAAAGATTGGAAGCGAGGGGAATTATGGTGGGAAAGGAAACAATTTGATAGAAACTCTATGCTTTATATGTATCATTACACTAATATTGATTATCGCAAAATCACAATAAAAAGGCGGGGATAAACCCCGCCAATTTATTTAATAGCCTTGAGGTCTTTTATAAGTTGCCAAACATCATCGGCTTCGTCTATAAATTCCAGTGTATCATCGAAGGCTTTCTCAAGAAGTTGATATGTCTTTTCCTTTTCGGCTTCGTTCTGTGTGCGGATGGTTTTCAACGCACAGTACGCGGCTTCAACGGAAGGTCTCACATCACGCAATTCCCTATATGCCTCACGGCTTTCCTTGAAAAATTTGCGTATTATTCCCATAACTTTGCGGGCTTTATTCAACCACTTCCCCGCACTTATCAATCCGAAACCGCTGGTGATGATTGCCATAATTTTACCCATGACTTTAATCTCCTATCCATCGCGGAACAATTCGGTAATCTCTTTACCACGTTGCCCCACTTGTTTATACCAACTACTTTCTTCGGCTTCATCTGATGCCAATATCCAATCATGCGCCCGAATAGCTTCTATCATTCTGGTAAACTTTTTGAATCTTGCCAACCCTAAATTAAACATCATACTGATAAGCGCATATTGCCGTTTCCGGGAATACGATGACAATTCAGGCAATACGGTATGTAAATCGCGGATAGCATTGCCGATGTCATATTTCAACAGGTCAAGAGCTATATATTCCGGTATGCCAAGCGCATCGAGATTATGCCCATAGCCGATAGTCAACGCCCCAGCAGTACATCGATATGGGATTTTACTAAACCCTTCCTGCCGTTTAAGCATATCCAATAATTCCTTATCGTCTTGAATAATTGTACTCCCCCCAATTTTAGAAACCTTGGAATCCTTTGAATCCGCCGAAGCTGGGAGTGGATTGTTTACGTTTCGGTTTTCTTTCCTCATCAGCCAGCGGATAAACAAACATACGCTTGCCTTCGCCGCCGAGACCACGTTTAATGTCACGAATCGCAGACGCATAGGGTATCGGGGTGACATACGTAAGACTATTCCGAGCACGTTCCCTGACTTTCGGGTCATCATCCATTACCGCATCCTTAATATTGAGAAATAGTGTCATTGCAGGTGTCGGACGCATATTGAATATACCCATTTTCAATCCGGGTATACCGGCTGTACCCTTATCTGCTTCATGTTTGCTTGGGCTATATGAGAAAAGAGTAATATCCGATAAGTCCATATCCATCTTTTCAAAGGCGGCAACTATCACGGCAAGCCCAACCATTTCGGTGACGGCGGCGTATCGGGAATACCACGGCAAGCGCGGAGCTTCCATGCCTGCGGGCAATTCACGTGCCCAGCCCGGCGTTCCTGTTCTCATACGCCATACAAGGTCGGCGATATGCCCGGTAAAGTAGTTCGCGGGAAACGATGTAAACTTCCAGAGGATTTTGCCGAACGGAGTTTGCGAAATTGACGGCATACCCCAGAAGTCGTACATAAACTGGTCTGTTTCCACATTCCACCCCGCTTCTTTAGCAAGGAAATATTTTTCTTTATAGCTTAAGATATGGGGATTGCCCGTTTCTTTGCGTAGCCTGATACCTTCCTCGTCAGCCCATCCATATTTCCGCCATTTAGGGTCGTTGACACGTGTAAACATTTCGTGGATAGATGTTTTGAGTGTATGGTTCACCGTAAAATTCTGACTTTTTGTATAGAATATATTCGCTGCCTGTGATAATTCTCCACCCATGACCGCACGGTGCATACTCTCATCAGCCGTAGTTATCGCACGGTTATAATCCATAGAAAACTCTTTGTATACCGGCTCCGCACCCTTAACCATACGCTCCATTTCTTCGGGTACGGGGTATAACAACGCTTTCGCGTTCGATGCTAAACTGGACTTCCCAAGCTCGAAAAATCCCTGAAACGCATTACGCAACGCCATCTTATACCGCCCAAAGATATATGATTTTGTCATAAACCCGCTTACCGTACTGGCAAAGTATGAAGCTGGACTTGTTGTCCCGGAAAGTCCGCTGTCCAATTTGGCTAACATATTGTCAATAACCAGTCCGGGTTTACTTTCGAGCCAGCTCCTCACGGTAGCGTTCTGTTTAATTGTGGAATCAAATGGGCGGCGTTCGATGAAATGCGAGCCGAACCATTCCGCACCGGCGCGCTGTTGTGCGTCTATAATCCCCGCCTTCTGGAGATTGTTCAGCCGTTGCTTGAGCAGATTCATCGGTTCGCGAATATAGATAGATACCATATCAATGTTGAACATATCTTCGAGCACGGTGAATGGGTCATGTTTATAGATAAGCCCGCCGGACAACGGCTTTTCTGTCGATACCAATCCAACAGCAATCTCGTTCTCCCGGAGTCCGCCCGGCTTGGGTATATCTGCCCGCCTGCCCGCACGTTTCATGGCATTCTGGTCTACACTTGCCCGCATATAAAACTCGTTCCATTTCACAGGCTCATATCCGGTAGCTATGTTTACAGCGTTTTGCCGTTGATACACAGAGTCTTGAATAAATTTATATTGCTCATATATTTGCCGGAGTTTCGGGGACAGGTCGGCAACGGCACTGATATTGGTAACCGGTTCAATCATTTCGCTTTCGGAGATAAACCTGTTCTGCGTAGGCTTCATGGTGTATCTGCCAGTCCCGCGAACCCGCGCCTCAAGGTCGAGAAGCGCATCCGATATTTTACCAATAACCGGCTCCGGTGCATCTGTCGGACGGTCTACTTTAAATTTACCCTTTAACTCCTCGTTCCATCCCTTTTCCCATTCCATGCGTTGTGTAACTGTCCAGTTTGCCATCAATCCTTTTGCATGATTTGCAAGTTTAGCCGCCGCAAACGGGTCTTCGAGGAGCAACTTCATATTATTAACAACGATAATCTTCTCCGGTGCTTGCCACAACTGCTGTAACCAGCCAATCGGTTTAATGGTTGACGGGTCATATCCCTGCTTGCTCGTATATATCCAGTCACTTATTCCCCTGAACGCCTTATTTACCTCGTCAAGTGTCAGGGCACTGATATGGTCCTTACCCGTAAACGTATTTAGTAATTCACGGTATGAAGCATTGCTTTCCATATCAAGCTCACGAAACACACCATGCAATCGCTTCCGTGCGGACTCGACGCTACCCGGAGTCTTGCCGCCCTTCATATATATACTATTTAAGTTATCAATAATCTTTTCAAAATTTGTACCTTTTTTAAGTTCGCCATAAACGCTCCTGTTTATCTCTTCAATTTCCGCTTTCGGGAGTATCCCGGATTCATTCCAATACTTGAGTTCATCTAAAATACCCCGCGTATTCTGCTCGACAACCGCCGCCCGTCTTTCTTTCCATCCACGACTTCCGATAAGTCCGAATATCACACCTTGTCCGAATGCAAGCGCACCCGCGCTCTTCTGATAATCGGCGGAAAACACATCAACCCCGTCGTATGCGTCGTTGATAGCGGATGCCAGATACATTGTCGTGCCCATAGCAATAGCCTGCTTGGCGGGTTTTGAAATATTATATGCGAATCCAGTAGACCCAAGCATCATGCCCATGAGACCGCCTCGTGCAGATTCCTCCGCAAGTTTGTACATAGATGGGTCACGTTCTTGCGTCTGGCGCACAATCTCACGGGCTGCATCGTGAATAGCGAACGTTACCATAGCCTTATCTATGCCGCCCATGCGAAAGATGTTTCCTGCTGTATTCAGCACGCCAGCCGCGCGATAGGATTGGGCGACCTTGCTAACCCGCGCACCCCAGTTAAGGACGGTCAACCCTTTCAGGAAAGCATTGGCGGCGATTCCCGATATGCCGAACGATGGAAGCATACCAAGTAATCCGCCGGCAACGTTCCCGATAGTCGTGGCATAGGGATGCTCATGCTCTGCATCTTCCGGTATGACATCAGGTTTGTAAAGTCCGAAGGTTGCAACATCCGCGCCAGTCTCGATTGTCTTACCAACCATGACATCCATGAAGGTATCGCCAAGCGGGTAATCCGTCATTCGTTCCGGTTCGGATTGCTTGAATGTTTGTGTCTGGAAAGGTTTATATGTCTGTAACGGCATAGTTATTTACCAGCTTTATATTGTACATCAGGTATACCCTTTATCCCGCCTTGAGGATGTTTACTAATATATTCCATTGTTTTTTTGCGACCATATTCCCCAGCCGCGTCAAGATAAGCGTCGTAGATTGTATAGGTTTTTGTGGTTCCAGTTCCCGTTTCCGTTTCTTTATTTTGTCCCCATGCCTTATTAATAAATTCCATTATAGCATTAAAATTACCGGCTTGCATTTCAAATATACTGCCCTTACCGAACCGTAAATCCATCACACTATTAGCATAATTATCTACCGCTTCATACGGTTTCCCATCTAATCCGGCGGCTTTTAATTGTTTAGGGTCTTCCATTAACGTATTGATTAAACTCTGTTTCGCCTGTTCTTTAAATTGCAACCACTGATTTGAATGTTCCAGTACTTGCGGTAGCAATCTCAAACCAGCTTCCTTAAGCATTGCGCTTTGCAAATCAAGAGTGCCCCATATTTCATTAAGTTTTCGGACATCGAGCATCCCAGTTTCCGGATTGGTAGCATTTTTAAGAGCTTCCTCGACTTTAACACGGTCTTGCGGATTGTCCACAGCACCTAATGCAAACGACATAGTGTCGAGATTGAATTTACTGATAGTCAGTTCGCCGTCAAGTTTAGCAAGCCACCGTTGCGTATCTTGATTTGATTCTGTTGCTTTGAGAGTTTGTATTTCTTGTGTAAGCTTATTTATCTCTCCTTCCCTCTTTTTTACAGTATACTCTATATCTTTTTTAGCTGCCTCATCAAGACCGCCGTACGTATTTATAAGGGCACTCTCATTAGCCTTTGCGAATCTATTAGCAATCTTCGCCGTATCGGTTTCGATTTCAGATTTCGCAAGTTCAATCTTAAAGCGTTTCTTCGCAAGGTCTGTATCCGTCTCGACTTTTTCTGTCTCGGCTTTATACATTTCCTGCCTTGTCATGCTTTCCATTTCCTGCAAATTAATCTGGCGTTCCTGCATACCCATGACATAATAATTCTGAATTGTCTGGGCAATCGCCGGCGCAGCCTGACCAAGCCCGTAAAGGAAATTCCGTAAGGTAACAGCCATATTACACCGCCCCTGTCTGACTGTCTAAAAAGTCATCGGTAGATTGCATGGGAATGTTTAATTGCTTGCCCGCAAGCGCACTTGCGATTGCTCGTGCCGCCGCCGTACGTTTACCAAGTTTCCCATAATCGGTAACAAGCTTTTGAAAGTATGCTTCTTGCGCTGACCGGCGAGGCTTCGGAGCAAACATGGCTGACAAGATGCCCCCGCCTATCTGGACAATGGCGGATAAGACAAGACTTTGCCCGAAACTTAACGGTGCAGTCCCCACACCAATTTGTGAAATCTGTGTGGTATAGCCCGCCATTCTTTCCGCAAAGCCAGAATCCTGTGTCGGCTTCGAGCTATACATACCCGCATAACTCAAGCCCTGTGATTGCGTTGAATCTTGTGGTGTATAATAATTTTTACCCTGTAATGAACCCTCAAATGGCATTATCATCCCCTACCCTTAAGCATAATTTTCACCGGAATGTGTATTCCAATAGGTTTGTGCGTCCTTATTCGATGAGAAGAATACGCCGTATCTTGTCAAGACTTTCTTTATAGTATTATCAGGCATTTCTTGAATATAAGCATCCCGTTCTGTTTTTGATAATGCGTCCCAACCCGCTTGGTCACCGATAGCCTCGTACATATCCTTCTCTGTATAATCGGTATTGAGGTCGCCAAGCGCATCTGTAACCATACCCTGTATCTCTTCGATGCTTGAACCGCCAGCCAACCCACTGAATATACCCTCACATAATGCTGATAATTTATCCTCATCGGCTTTCAGGAAATATTCTTTAAATGCTGGGTTTACTAATAAATCGCTGGTCTGCGATATAAGGTCTCGGATGTCGGCATTCTCCGCTTGCTCTTCCTGCATATCAAGCGCACGTTGTGTAGCTGTCAACTGGTCAGCACGGGTCATGTTAAATTCTTTTATACCCTCGCCAAACGTTTTAGCCCATTGTTCGGCTTGAATGGTATTGGAAATATTGAACTGCGCCATTTCGGTGGCGAGATAATCCGCTTGTAAATCCCTGACTTGGTCATCCTGTAAACCGAATTGTGTTTTAGACCATGCAAGAGTTTCACTGAATTGCTGCATATCATAGATTCGTGCGTCAATTTGTTCCTGTAAAGTACGACTACCAATATTCTGTTGCCATGCCTTAAATTCTTCATCAGTCTCAAAATAGTCACGAGCGAGTTCCATATTCTGTGTAAATTGTTCTTGCCCGGTAGCGCGAGAAAGGTCAAATTCCCGTGCCTGTTCGGCTATCTGGTTCCCCGCAAGGTCTCTGATTTGCGCATCAGTAAGAACATCCTTGCCCTTCATATATTCAAGGTTCGCCCAGAACTGTACCATGTCGTTTGTTTCGGTGATGTTCAGCCCATTGAGTTGTGTCTGCGCTGCTATCTGTGCAGTTGTCAAGTCAGCAAGCGCACCTATCTTTGTCATTTCGATATTGCCAGTAACTACATTTGTCGTGTTTGCTTGCGAAACCGCCGCTTCAAGTTTTGCCTGTTCCATTTCCATCTTGGCATTGAACTCGGAGATAATCTGGTCGGACGTGTTCTTATTCGCCGCAATTTTCGACTCCGCCGTTGCCTGTAACGCTGCGATGTTCTGCTCTTTCTGCATATCAGTCAACGCCGTATTCGCCTGAATCGCCGCAATCTGCATATTAGTATTGGCATTGACCTCGGCATTCGCTCGTGCCGTAGCATCGTTTATCTTGGTAATCTGCATGTTCTGGTCAACCTGTAACTGCGATATACGCTCATTGGAATCAATCTGTGTAAGTGTCAACCCCGCCGATGTAAGTGCTTTCCGTAAATCATCCATCTGTGTATAAATAGCCAGTTCGCCAGTAGCGATTTCTTTTGCAACGGTCGCTCCGTAAACCTCGGTCGCCTTGCGGAAATTCTGCATAACCGAAGATGAGGAAACCTTGCCGAGCTTATTCGCTTGGTTCTGAACCTCACGGGACATCTGTGATATAATAGCTTCCGAACCAGTCATAACGGATTCTTGAAGTTTAGCTGACCTCCGTGCCTCTTCCTTCTCAAAGTCAAGACTACCGAGTCCGCTTGTTATCAAACCCATTGTATAAGGATTGGTAAGCGCACTGCCCTCCATTGTCGGCGTAGCCGCCTGATATTGTGGAGTAACATTGTACATGCTTGGTTGCACGGTATTCTGATATTCAACGTCCGGTAGGGTATAAGTCGTAGCTTCCGTACCACCCGCTCCCATATTTACACTAGCCCCGTACTGCGAAACGTCGACGGTAGTCGGAGTATAGTTGCTAGTAATATCGGCGGTGTTAAGCCCAAGTCCTTCTTTGCTGACAACTGTGCCGGTATCGGCAGTTGCGCTGGTATCGGTTTGTGGAACTGTTACTGCTCCCGTGAGTTTATCAAATTCCTCATACGCCGTAGGCGTGTAAACAGAATCAGATGTATTGCCAACCGTGCCAGTTTTCCACCCGCCGGTTTGTGAGGCATACGTTTCATAGGGAATAATATCGATTTGACCTGTATCTATCCAACCTTGCTCGGTTTGCTTCCATCCCGCGGGGGCTTCTCCGCCTTCGACATCCCACGGCATTTCTGCACCCTTATACTCTGTACCGTACTCGGTATAGTATTTCCCGTTCTTGAGAACCAATGTGGGTTTAGCCATGTCAACCATTCCTTACAAGATAGCTTATAACATGACCAACCATAGAAACCACTATTGCCACTATGGAAGATATAGTTAGAGCCGCACCACGAGCTATATATTGAAGTCTTGTTTCCTGCACGGCACTTGCCGTAATAAGTTTATTCAACTGTTCCTGCATTTCCTTCTGTGAAATCAATATTGTTTCGAGGCTTTCGAGGACGTACTTCTCGCAACTATCCCACCTCGCATTATAATCCCTTTCATTATCACCCATCCGTTATTATCACCTTATCTTTTTCTGCCACAAGGTTATTAAAGGGGCACAGTCTCCCATGCCCCCCGATATTAAACTGCCATTGCTACTTTTTTCTGCTGCGCTCTTTGCGTTCTTAATTTAGCTGCCATTTTCCACGCATATGTATCTGTGGATTTATGACATTTAACACAAAGAGTTCTTCCATTATTAATATCAAAAACTAATTCTGGAGAAATACAATATGGCTTGATATGGTCGGCGTGTAATTGACCGCCAACTTCACCGCAAAGTTGACAAGTATAATTATCCCTTTCAAACACAGATGTTCTCCATAATCTGTATTCAAGTCGAGACATTATCTTATTTCTCTCCCCACATCTTTTTTCTCCATTGCCATCTACCCAATGATTATGATTAGGATTGTCTTTCCAGTATTCGGAAAGATGTTTGCGAAACTCCAATGAACGTTTACAACCCAAAGAATTTCTTTTCCCTTTCATTGCTTTTGAAATATTATCTTTTTGAGTTTTGGGCATAAAATAACCTTTATGGGACGCAGACAGACGCTCTAAAAAGAGACAATATCGTTCCTCTGTCCATGCCTCTTTTGCTTTGCGTACTGCCTCAACTCTTTTGGCAATCTGCTCGGGTGTCTGGTTGGACATACTTTTTCTGATTCTGTCTCTTGTTTCTTCTGTAACAATATGTCCCAATTTACGTCCACGTCTCATAAATTCCTCACTGGTCGATTTCCTCCCAAACGAAATGGAAGGTAAAACAAGCGGTGGTCGCCGTTGTCGTGAATGTCATAACAGAACGACCGGGCGGTATGATAAGACCACCGTTGAGATTGTAAATAAATACTCCGGTAGCGTCAACCAGATTAGTAGCACCTGTGCCGTAAGCACCGAATACCCTGCGAAGTACAGGGGTCGCAATAGTCGCCCCGTCATCAGCGTAAGCAGCAGACGGATATGCCGACTCTGTGCCGTCGAGACAGTTTCTAATGGTCAACGCAGCCGCGAAACCAGTAGTATCGGATGTCATAAGTCCAATACTGCCGTCATCCGATGCGGCTATCTCAAGACCATATCCAAATTCATGGATAATGAGATTCTTGCTACTCGTTGACGGATTGGAAACGCCAAGTCCTGTCCATGTGGTGCCAAGACCTTCACTTGTTGCTACTTTAGCCTGACTGGCGACAGAAAATAGCCGTCCTTCCTCACAAGCTCGCTGAAGCCTGCCTCCTTGCGCAAGGGTGATTAATTGCCTTAACTGGTCTGCCTCTGCCGGGACGTTTGAGCCAGTTGAAATGTTTCGTAATGTAAACATTGTGCCTCCTTCATTGTTTCATAACCGGCTTATACAGTAGAATGCTTGAATATTGGGTCTGTACTTCCGGTTATGGTGAAAAACTTATATGTCTCCTATTGCTTTCGATATTGCATAAATCATTGTCAGGTCATCTTCCCACGTGCCATTGTACCAGATAAATTTTGCACCCGTATCAATTTCGGTAATGGTAGTGCCGACACTTATGCCAGTTGTCGGCTTCACATCACCCGATAAACAAAGGTAATTCTCTCTTTTTGTTCTGATAACAGCCATATTATTCCTCCTGTTCCTTGCGGAGTTGTTAATTTAACTCTATAACTTTCCATGCTGCACCCGTATAGACATACAGCGTATCGCCATGCGTATATATAGACCCTGTGACCGCAGTTGGTAACGCCACTGGTATGGCAAGGGTTGTATTGATGGTAACGGTTTTCAACAAGTCAATAGTTATAGCATTATTTGTACCGACCGTTGTTGCCGCACTAATCACGAAACTATCGACATTATTATCCCAACCGATTGTAAATTCATTAGACCCGACTGTCGCACCAGTATCAGTAAACCTGATAGCCGCGTCCCCTGTACCTTTCGTGCGGATATTGAAGATGCCAAGCGTGTCAAGTTGGGCGAGCGTATTCCCAGATTTCTGCACCTTGAAAGCGAAGAAATTTGAATCTGCGGCTGCCGGAGCTATATCAAAAACAGCCGATGGAGTTTCAGTAAGTATGCTAACTTGCCCATAATCATTAATATACAGTTTTGTCGATTGTGCTAAACCCGTCTGAAATTTAAACCACGAATTAGGTTGGTCTCCACGTGCTCTTATAAGAGCAGCTTCGCCAGCCCAAAATATTGCATGTTGCGACCCAAGAATTATAGCACCCGAAGTAATAATGTTCCCAGAAAATGTAGCAACACCAGTTGTGTCAATATATGCTTTTGTAGTTTCTGATTTAACCCACCGCTCAAGGATAAAAGTCGTATCGTCCTTTGCCTTATTAACCTCAAGCACAGCCGTTGCATCAGTCGTATTACCAATAGCAACCCGGTATGGCATTGCAACATTTTTCAACAGGTCAATCGTCAGCGCATCGTTTGTCCCTGCCGTCGAACTCGCACCGATAACAAACGAGTCCACATTATTATCATAACCTATAATAAAATCATCCGAGCCGTCATCTGCGTCGGTATCGTGAAACCTGATTGCAGCGTCGCCGGTGCTGTCCTGCTCAACAACAACCGTGCCCGTCGATATGACATTATTTGAATAGAAGGTGGTTATCCCCTCACCTTTAGGTCTTATGGAAAGACTTTCATTGGTATCGACCGTTGACAAAATACCACCGGAAACACCCTGTCCGAGATAAGCGTTCGGAGCATATATATCACCATTGGTAAATACATAGCCGCCACCCGCTCCGGCAAACAATGCTTGGTCACTGGTATTAATAGACACGGTGTAAGCATCGCCGTCAGTGCCGACAAAATACGCAGTCGGGACACCCGATACCAAAGTTATATACACCGTACTGTCAGCCACATTCGATAAGGCATGTGCTTTCACGGCAAGCGTATCAGTCACATCAATCTTGCCGGTAATATCGCCGGTGATTTTTGCATAGACCGCATAGAGCGAATCGGACGCATTTATATCAGCCGTGTTTATTCTCGTAAATGAGCTTGTACCGAACACGGCATACGTGACAATAACCGAATCCGCTGCGACGCTGCCTGTAACCGTCAATGCCCTATTGTTCGTGGTATTGTTTATCCCGAAATAGCCAGTCGAGAAATCTCCGAATATACCATATCCGCTGTTCGGGTCAACCGCAATATAAAGTTTCTTGCTGCTGGTCGTGTTGGCGTATCCGGCAAAGTAACCGAGAAATACATTCTGTGAGCCAGTCGTTGTTAGGTAGCCGGAATATTGACCGAGCATCGTATTACCGTTCCCGGTCGTTGTAGAATAGCCCGACTGGTCACCATACATCACATTATCCGTGCCGGTCGTTATGCTGTTCCCCGCCCCCGTTCCATCGGTATTGTTTGCCGCCCACACCAGTACAGCGGTCATAAGCACACTGCCTATACCAGCCAGTACTCTTTTCGTCCATCTGTTCACACTTACCATCTCCTTACTTAACTGTGATTGCACATAATTTTGTCAATGCTTCTGCTGAATCCATCTTTTTAAGCTCTGTTTTAACCCTGTCAGTAATCCACTGGTCGACTTGCGCCCGGATTGCTCCGGTCATTGTTATACCTTCCGATGTATACCCATCCCAGAATCTCTGAAACGTCTGTTCGACCGTTAAGCCAGATGCACCCGCCATTTCTTGCATAACAGCATCCTGCGCATCCGTTAATTCAATATTGATTACATACTTTGCCATCTCAACCTCCGTTATGTTTCAAGAGACTGGTATAATTGGTGTCCTAAATTTATTGATTTATTAGCATCTCCCGTTGCTAATCTTGCCGCTATTCTTGTTCCAGACGCTATTTTTATTGGTATGGGAAATGTTATGCCTACAGGTATCATACAACCAACACCAGACATATATGTAAAATAAAACGAGCATCTGACTTTTGTTGCTTCTGACAACGCAACCCCCGTTCCAATTTCCAAAACACAAACACCAGATGCCCCCCAATTGAAAAAACTAATTGTTATAGATGCCAACCAACTATTAGCACTTGCTGAAGCATCAATCTGTGTCCAACTCCCAAATGTGTTTGCTGTATCATCTTTACTTGTAATGGTTACCACATTTGCAGTTCCAGTATTCCCGTCCTCGACAATCACGCCCGCCGTTGTCGCCGATGCCAAAGATACAATATTCCCATAACTCTTAATAGACGCTAAAGCAGTTGCATTCCATGTCACCGCCGCATCACTTTTGGGAACCTTCGCAAGCTCCGCCGCCGTACCAACCGTATCAGCTATCGCTTCCAAGCTGTCAGTCGTCTTACTATATGTATAATTCGTATCTTTATGTAATATATCCTGTAACGATGTCGCCACCGGAGGTTGAGGCACAGGATAACTTACTGTCGCACGGTCAAGTTGACTCATTCACTGCACCCCTTTCATGTTTTCAAGACACCGTTGACGAAAATGTTTATCTTGTTGGTTATGCTTGCGAATGCCTTCAAGGTATCATTCGTACTTTCCAACACCATCGGTAGACCATCTTCTTTGCCAAGCATAATCGCACGACCCGCCGGAATAGATTCTTTATAGAAATTATCCGTCACAGCATCCGTACCGATACTCCCGCCACTTGCGGGCACTCTGCATAACGTTACATCAATCGCCGCCGAATGTGAGTTATATAAAATAATCCCTGTAATATAGGTATCCGTTGCTGCCGGGTTAGTCACAATAGTTGTGGCACTGGCTTGCGCCGTTCCGGCAATCAGCATGACACTATTAAGAGCCTTCGCTGTTAAAGCCATTAGAACACCCCCATAAGTACGGCAATGGCAAATTCCTCTGCCGTCAAATCAGCAAATCCGCTATATACAAGCCGTGAATCCGTACCATCGTGATAATGCCCCGATACCGTTTCAAGCATGGCATCGAATTTATCACAGATTTCCGTGAACGTACTGTTTATATCGTCCACATCGAACATTTCACCATCGGAAAATGTGTGAATATTGGTACGGTCAATAATCATCGAGGAGTCAGACATTAAACATCACCCAATATCCCTTCGTAAATTATGTGTCTGATACCAAAGCTCCAGCCCAACGTATGAGATTTCATCTTCGTCATTCGTGCCAAGACAACGTATCCGAAATTGAATATATTTGAACGGCTCGTCAACAGTCACCGATTTTGACATGATATTATTATATGTCGTTACCACTGTGTCACCCCATACCTGCGCCTGTTCGAGATTAGCCGCATTCCATTCCGGCACAAGATTGGTTAAAGTCGTATATTCGGGAGCGCAATATCGCCCGTCTACAATCCATTGAATAGCGGCGGCCCCATCCTGTTTTGAATAGAGTTTCGGTGTAGCCGTTCTTGCCCGCTTAATAACACTTATATCGTATGGGTAGATTGCTCCTGTCCATATATCAGTGATAATGGCGTTCGAGGTGATTACAGTTGCGGCAACCGTTTCATCTTTGTATTGCGTTGACACATCGAATGAGTATACATAACCGGCTTCATCACCACAGTAAAGAACAGGCTTGCCCGTACTGTCTAATACACTTCCCCACGAATACGCTTCAAATCCTGCGCCCTCGAACCAACCAGACCATATATCCCTATGACCTTTACCCTTATCGCCGGAGAGCCAAAGATTATAAACCAACGCCTTATTGTAAGTCGTTTGCCCGCTAACCTGAATAGACCAATAAATCTCACGGTTTTTAGCATCATATACCGATACAATGTCATTCGTCACACCTATTGTGCCATACAGACGTTGGACATTCCCATCAATGGGATAGACCTCAAGCCCGTTATCAATAGCTTGCCGGAGAACGCCCCGGTAAATGTGCATCTCATCGGCAAAATAAATAACATTACTGATTGATTGTATTGACCAGTTCGATGTAGTCCCATACTCATAGCTCACGGTTATCTGTTCCGATGTGGTGCTATCAGCATCGGCTTCGGTTATAATATCAATACTCCGGTTTGTAAATAATACACCATAATTATACATCGCTCCGAGACCAGTCACACGGTCGCCAGACATACTTTTTAGAGACCAGTAAACAGCCGTACTTCCTTCGCCAGACAACCAATCAGTGCCGTCGAGAAGTCCACTTACAAATACCGTGCGGGGGTCACTATCAAGTCCAGATGCCAAAAGCCGGTTATCATATACCTGTAAATACCGGGGTTGACAATCAGTCCACGGATATGACGCTGCTGCATTAGTCCATGTCGTTCCATCAAATTTAAAGAAATCCGTTCCATTACACATAAACGCATAGTATGTACCGTTACTGTCTTGAAACGTTGCCCAATCGGGACGGTCGGTACTATTAAGACCAGTTGACTCTGTTGCCACGCCCGTACTGGTATTCAGCGTATATACCTTTTCTCCCGCTGTCACAAGCACCGTCTGCGCATAACTTGACCCATCAGGTCTGCGGAAATCATAAATAGACGTAACCGCCCCGTTAAGCGCAGCGGCTGAAAACATGGCGTTCTTACCCTTCCGGGTAAATGCCCGCCCATTATCGTCTATATGACAGTTGATAAGACGGTACGCTTCATCGGGTTGAACACTGAATACATCTTCTGCGTGATTACATCCGCCAGTCAATGCCCGTAAAACAGTCCGCCGTTTCCCTAATGCCATTTATTTACCGCTCTCCTCCAGAGCCCTGATAAGGTCATTCTTTTTGACACCCATCGAATTTATCCCACGTTCTGCCGCCGCCTTTTTCAAGTCGGTATACTTCATCGTCTCGTATGGAGATTGTGCATCCTGCGTCACGTCAGGGACTATCTCCGCCGGGTTTTGCGGTGTACTCTGTAATTGCTGTGCCAGCATAGTAGTAATCATACCAATCTGCTCACGGAGTCCCTTGTTATCATCTTCCATTTTAGCCAATTTCAAACGCATTGATTCGCCTGATTCCGGCAACGGCTTGGAGTAGTATTTCTTCTCTCCCTTGATTCGCTCCACGAGAGGGTCGCTGTCAAGCGGATTCCATACAATCGTACCAAATTTATCGGAATGTTGACCCGGACGCATAATCCCACCGGTTTTTGACGGAGAAGCCGTATCAAGTCCCACGCCTACATCGGAAAATGTTGCATCCATCTTCACGGCGTTTGCCGCTTCGGGCGGTATACGCTCGACGTCGCCGAGTGGTTTTTCACTTTTCATCTGCTTGAGTGCCAGTTCATACGCGATAACGTTTTCATCTGTTGCTCGTAAATCTGCCATTTTGTAAATCTCCTACTTTGAGGTTGAGTTTGCCCGCCATCAGTAAACACGCGGAATACGTCTTACATACTCCGGTGATTGCGTTTGCGGACGCTCGATTCTGCTGATATATACTTGCATCCTTTCATCTATCATATTCCTCAACTGCGTAGCATCATCATCATTCAATACCTTGAGCTTGCTTGCCGCCACTTCCGGGATAATCGAATGTAACCGTTCCGGTAGCGGACTCATCAGGTAAACGGTATGAGTGTTTAACGGTGTAGTAGCCCACGTTCCTGATATGGTAGCGGTATATGTACTTGCCACATAATCGGTAATCAGTTTCGTTTGATTATTGCATCGCACACACATGCCATTATAATAATCATTCGTAACAACATTGACCTGTCCGAGTGTTGGACTTGTCGGGAAAATTATTGTGGTAGACGTGCCACCACCGGCTGTACCATAAAACAATCCCACAGGACGGCGAGTATACCAAAATCTGTAAGTACCGGAAGTCGGAAAACTATCATCTACAAATTCAATATTCTGGTCACGAATAGCCCATGTAGTTTTCCCTGACTGGATTGTCCCGTCCCGATAATTCATACGGTCACGCCAATCAGCCGGAATAGTTTGCAGCGGTGAATCAGAATTAGTAATATCTTCGCACATCAGGATATTTTCATAATCAAACACTATCGAATCCGGGATGTAATAACTTGATGCGCCAGTGAGCGTTAAATCAAAATAGTATGACAATAAATCGGGGCGATGCTTTAAAAGTATTTCCGCTAAATCCTGTTGCGCATCATCTATATATGTAGCCAATAAATTCTTCGACGTTGTGCCAAGCACCGTAACATCCGGGTTCATATTCGCACTGTACAATGTTTTCTGTGCTATCAGTTCAGGCGTATAGACCATAAACGCTCATCCTTCCAATCGTAAAGGTATATATTCTTTACCTTTTCTATCATATAAATAATCCGTCCTCGCTATCTTAAAATCCGGTGGCGGGACGACTTCGGTATATTCCAGTATTGTGTTTCCCTTGTGCATATCATTGATAATAAAACATGGTGCAACCACCATCGTATCATTCACCATAATTTCTGACTTCTGCACACCATGTAATGCCATACGAACCTTACAAAACCGTATCTCATCCCCTATTTTCTCAAGTATTAACAGCATTTGATTTACCCTCTCCAAAACCTTGCACTACTGGTATCTTGGACTTGCCTGACCATAACCCCAAATCTCTCATAAGCATCTGAAACGGGTGATATAATTCTTTCCCCGCTTGCGTGTGCATATCAAGGTCATCTTCCTCACGTTTATTTCCCCGATACCATTCATCCTGAATATCTTTCTTCATAAGCCTGATAATCCTGTCGGGATGACTTGCCCACTTAATAAACCGTAAATGATTAATTGTCCGGCTATCTATCGGGCGGTAACTCCCATCATCATTGGTTACCGCCATCAATAGATATGGTTTACGGAATGAAGCCACAAACCAGATTTCCCATCTTTCTTTTACACGATTCCATTTCGGCGTGAAACAGTTATGGACTTCCCTTAATTTGCGTAGCATTTCAGGTCTGATTGATGGTTCCATTTTTACTCCGTAAACTCAGTAGGTTTAGGTTCTCGTTCTCTCGAATATCGGGAGTATATAATTAACATATGCTGCACTTGCCGCCGTAGAACGCACATCAATGATGTCGTCTACATAAGCACCGTAAGTACATTTACTGACATTGGAAGCTCCGCCATCATCAAAGAAAATAACAACTTCATTTTCGATGTTTCCAGCAACGGTAACTTTGGTTGTGATGGCTTCGGCAAATGTATCTTCCGTACCGAATGCAACAGTACCGCCAGATTCCATCGCCGCCCATGTAATGGTGAACGGCATAACCTTACCATAATCACCGGCATGAGCGTCATCCTCATACGCCAGCACACCTTGAGTATCATTAAACAGGGTTGAACTGACTGTCAGGACTGTGCCGGTAGCCGTTGCATCCGCACCCTCATTGAGCGTTGTGCCAGATGTACCGATGTCAAAGGCAAACATATGATAATCGCCGGTATCAATCCATGACAGGATGCCACGATTCTCTGAAGCCTTGTGGACTTCAACAGACGAGGCGGATGCCCCAGAATGAGCTTCCGCAGTACCGGCAACACAAACTTTAGCAGCCGAAACTGTACCAACGACCGTTTTCAAATAAGTATCGTTTGCATCGTGAAACCCGATAACAACACGACCGACCGCAATAGCATCCATGCTGATATACAAGGTCTCATGTGCTTCAAACTCAACAGCCGACCCTGCTGTGCCGAATGTAGTAGTCGTGTAATCGCAAGCTATGAGATAACCCTTGCTGTCACCGGCAAGTTGATATGCGAAAGCCACAACACCGGAACGGGGTTCGCAAACTGCGGTATTTGAAGTTGTTTTATCAATGGCAGCCGCCACAACTTCTTTTTCCGTACCCCATGCAACATCGCCTGTTGATACAGTAACCGTTCCGATACGGGCACATAAATAATCAGACCCGCCATCGTCACAATATGCCACCACAAAGGTTGTATCTGACAATCTGCAAAGCGAAATACAGGTTGTCGTGGCATCGTTAAACACATCAGCCGTCCACGCCGTCAGAGTTGTACCCGATTTCGTGATAACAACAGCCTTGCCCTTATTTGAATCCCCGCCATCATCAAACGCCACAACCCACACATTCGGAGAGAGATTGATAGCATCATAGTACGTCATTGTCCCAGCTTCAAACTGCACTTCCGTTGCCGGGAAATTCGTACCTGTTCTCATGGGGTCAGCCCCTTCGAGATACACACCTTCGCCAGACAGAAGGGTAACCCAATTCGTTGCGCCATCATACTCCGACGGTATCCTGTTCTTTACAGGAGTCGCCTCATTCGCTGTCGCACTCGTTGTACCAGTCTGTCGTGTATAATTCAGTTTACTAAAATTAATAGGCAACTTTACGACCTCCTTGCCTGTTTACAATGAACCGGTGGGGCGGGTTACCTCCGCCGACCGCCGCCCCATCAGCGTTTACCTTATCATTATTGTAATATTTTTTATAATATTCATGCGCACATTGTTTACAATACCCATGAACACTTCGCCGCTGTTTATCACTATTATTAGCAGAGAATTTTTCAATTGATAAGTATTGTTTACAACCATAACACCATTCCATGCCATTGGGTCTATTTTTTACTACATCCCCGATTCCCCTTACATTACATTTCTTATGAGAAAAAGCGATGTTGTTAATATCCCAAAATAATGCATGTGCATTTTCATGATTCATCCAGTCAACCTTGTGGTCTAATGATAATGTTTCAACATCTTCAATTGGTTTTTTACACCTAAAACATATATTTAATCCCAATTTCTTAAGATATTTAAGCAATATCATTCTATATAATTGCCTACTCGCTGACGCATGACTCATTCCAATTATTTCTTTGCGCACGATATTATACTTTTCTTTCCATCTACTCATCATTAGCCTCCGTTAATAATCTGTAGATTTAAAAGTTTACAATATTACAATTACTAAAATTTGTTACTTGTTACAGAAATGTCCTGCATCTTGCCGAGCCACTGACGGTTAATAGTGCCCGGAGTCATGTACCAAGCCCAATAGGAAGTCCAGTTGTCTTTATTGGCTTCCTGCTGGATAACCGTGCTGTAATCAAGCCAGCCCTGCGGCGCAGCCTCAAACAGTTTGATAGCCCGTTTGTCAATCATATACAGATGGTCGATTGAATACGGGTCTTTGTAAATCGGGATGCCGTTGAACTCAATGACAGACCAGCCGGTATCGAGTTTCTTCCCCATATTGGTAATCATGTTTTCCTGCCTCATCATTTCTCCGATAGACAGATAAACCGCATTGGATGTCGTCATAAAATCGACATTCCCGCCGCCATAACTTTCGATGTCGTCAATAAGGTTCTGGATACGGTTGGTTGTAATTGCTTCGGCTGTGCCCGGAGTAGCCCCGTAATGCACATGGGCTTTGTGTTCGGGATATGTGGTTGTCGAAAGCGACTGGAATGTAGCAGCAACTGTACCATCGTCAATCATCAGCCGCAGACCCGGAATTTCATTCCCATAATTCCCGGCGACATACATATAATCGCCATCGGCAACAGAAGCCACATAGGCATTAACAAATGTTGCATACGCCGAAGTTGTCGGAAACGCACCGGGAGTGATTGAATATATCGGGCAAGCACCGGAATCACGTTGAGTAGAACTGGTATAAAAATCCACCAGCATACTCTTGGTGACAAACCGATGCCCGTTGACTGCCGAGTTATTATACCCCGAAAGTCCGTAGGCATTGTCGAGCGTGACAGTGGTATAAGTCCCACCAATAGACGGCGTACCGTCAACCTGCGCCAGAATACCGTTACCGTCACCGTTCAACTGCCGATTAAGATGCTGGCGGAATGCACGGGTTTTGATATACGCTTCACGCCCCCAGATACGGGCAAACGACATCGGGTCTGTTTTTGTGGTTGCCATAGACAGACCAGTAGCCGTGATAGTAAAATAGTTTGAATAGATAGGAACAACGGTTCTCTGCCACGAAGCAGGAATAGCAGCCGGAAGCGTTCCATCTTCCTCACGAGCACCCGTTGAATCCATCTGGTTAAATTCAAGCGGTATAATAAAAGATTCACCGCCGTATGACATTTTGCCAGCAGTTCTTTCGAGCAGTTCGAGCAAAACTACCTGTTTCTTGGTAGCCGCGGTAATCCCGTCCGCATACATCTGTTTAAGAATGTTGGCAATAGTTGTTCTTGTAGCTGGAGTATTAGCCAATTAAAATCGCCTCTTTTATGTAGCCCCTGCGCTTCGCAAACCTTCTTCAATCCATGCTTCAAATGCGTCTCGGTCGTCAAGGCTTGGGGCTGGTTTCTGTGTCGGGGACGATGGTTTACCAGTAACATCCGGCAAAACAGTTTCGCGTTTCAGGGTAGCAGGGTCTACTTTTTTAGCAACCCCAACCTTATTAGTGACATGCTCGTGACTTGCTTTCACGGCAGCCTCAATAAACGTATCGGTTGGATGTTTCTTGTTCTTAAAAAAGTAGTTCTCAAATTTCTCGCCCATTGCATCTTTATCGGCGTATGGATATTTCGCCATAGCCAACGCAAATGCCCGATTTGCCCGCTCAAGTCCTTCGTTATACAAATCATCCTTGAGGGATTTCAATGTATTATCAATTTCCTTGAGTTTCGGGTCTGTTACATTAAACGCAGTCGCTCCCGTATTTATTGGTTGCGTAGGCATATTGGTCACTTTGGTTGCACCTCCGGTTAAAAGCGATGGGGCACCGACATAGCCACGTCCACCATCAACAAGCGGTTCATAATACTTCGCCGCTTCCGGGTATTTGGCGTATGCCTCATTGAGCCATGCCTTATCTTGTTCAAATAACTTCACCTTTGATTCCCATTCCGAATCAATTTGCGCCCGCTCATCCCTCAACTTTTTATCATAACCGCTTTTAAGGTCATGTTCTGTCTGTCGAAGAATGTCTGCTGCGCTCTGTGGAACGGCGACATCGCGGTTGTTTAACCGGATTGTAACCATTTTATTCGCGGGTTGGTTATCAGTATTATCCGTAACGTCCGCTCCGACGGTTTCCAATTCCTCACTCATGTGACTCCTCCTTGAAAACGCCCTTTAGAAATTACTGACCAGCCCTCTTTTTAGCTTGCGGGGGCTTATTGGCAGGTTTCTGTTCGGGTTTGTTTTCGGTTGGTTTGATTGACTGTAATGATTGTTTGAATAATTTTTCTGTCTCTTGTAAATGCTGAATAAATATCTTGACTATACCTTGCGCCTCTTTATCTGTCTGCACAATCTCGATAAGTTTCATAAACTCCGGACTATTCATAAAATCCTGATGGATTTGCATGTGTATCGGATGGTTCTGCCACGGCAGGACAATCTGCTGCCTTCCCTCCATCATCTTATCATTTTCGGCATACGCTAAATCGCTATGCACCCGCAAACTATCAAACTCACTATCAGGCACAGCGAACTCAAGCATACGCAACGCCCGTGTCATATCCGGCATACCATACTGATTGGTAATCAGACCGAGTTGCACCATCTGGAGAATATTATTCGTCACGGCAGCCTTGCTCCGCAGATGAGTATTGGTCAATCTGACCTTGACTCGTGAAACATCACCGAGCATATCACCCCGGAAATGTTCGATTACCTGCCTGTGGTCTGTCCCGGTATACGTTATTATCCTATCGGTATCGAGCTTTTCGGCGGCAATCTGTAAAATCTTGCTTCCCATATTCTCGAATCCGATACGAACAATATTATCAACTACTTGCAATGGCAATAAATCTTGGTCTTGTAAATTCTGCGCATGTACATCAGACCGTACACTGCCTTCAGCCATTCCCATTGACGACCCATGATAACTTTGAACATCACGCATGGCGACCTTAAACGCCCCAATTAAGTCCATGACATACTGTGGAAGCGGTTTAACGTCCGACTGCTCCGGTTTATATCCAGCATTATATCGTATCACGGCATTATCATCGGTTATCTCACTTACGTCAGCCTGATTGGAAATAAGCCATTTGATGTGCGCCATATCTTCTGCGTTTTCCATGAACACACTATATAGTAAATTAATAGCTTTCTGAATTGGTATCTGCGGTTCTATCGGGCTGCGGGCAAGCATTTCACCGCTATCTTTCGGATAATGAATGTGGACAAGCGGATAAGTCTGCAACCGTTTATACGGCCAAACATCCTTTTTGAGCAATATGCCGCCAGCAACTATGGCAACCATACCATCGGGGTTCGTATCGCTCGGCTTTTGCATATATATAATTTCATCAGCATATTCAACAGCATTCGGTTGACCCTGACTACCACCGCTATTATCATTTATACGGTAAAGCCCATAAAAATCAAACTCCGATTGGGATTCTGGTACAACCTCTTTACCTTTCTTGCCATACGTTTCCTTGAAATAGTCAAGCGGTTTCCGGGGATGTAAAATAACCCACGGTTTTTCATCGAGTGAATCATCGTCTGTCGGCATAGCAACATAATGAGGTGGTAACACACGCCTTGTAATGTCGCCAACTGCCGAGTGTTCGACACGTTGTTTACCATCATCGTCAAGTATCGGTTCACCTGTCATAAAATCAACAAGCGGATTATCCACATAATCTCCGCCCTCGACATAGTTCAAATAAACAAACGCATTTGCAAAATCAATGAGATACCCCATAAGGGTAATATAATCAAGTTCAAAAATCCAGTTTTCCCAATAGTGCTGTAGCAACCCGCTCCCAACACGGGCTGCGCTTACGGCTGCACCGTCGAGACTGTTTGGTTGCGCCTGAAACATCGGCATGGCAAGCGTAAGATTCGCAATCATGTGCGTTTTCCACGGACGTATCATGTCAACCGTAACCTGCTTGCGCCCCGGTGGTTCGGATAAAAAGATTAATCGGTCTTCGGTACGATGTAAAACAGTCCATTGCTGCGACCGGGCAAACGCAGCGTTGATAAGCCATTGTCTGCGCGTTACTCTCGTTTCCTCAAAATACCAAGCTCGCTTATTTAATATGTCACGGATAATTTCGGTATCTGTTTCTTTACCCGTCAACTTCCCGAAATGTATCGACTGCGTTGCTTTTTCAGCCACGTATTATCATCCTTTACCCGATTATACCAGCCATATATTTATCCATCGAAAATTTTTCAATCTGCTCTTTGTCTATAACCCCACGCCCATATACACCCCAATATTCACTTGCCTCCGGGGACATTAAACTTGTTTCCTGAATCTTCTCAAGAACTGCCTTACCGTTAAGTTTATTCCCGTCGATTTCCACGGGTTTCTTATTCAAGAAATATCTGTAATACAAGAAACCAGCCACGCCGACAATGAGTATGTTAATCACAGCAATACAGATTAACAATAATGCAATTTGCCCGTTAGAAAGCATGATGTACCTCGCCCTCAACAAAGTTCCTTAATCTGCGGTTCCCCAATATCGGGTCAGCCGTATTATCATCGAGCAATCCCTCGCGGTGTGCCCTGATATATTGTGCCATCGCACTTTCCTTACGTTCCGGTTTCTCTAATTTAGCCCACCACAAAGGTACGCCCGTCAAACAATATTCGAGCGCATTAGCGTTATGGTCATTCTGATGGTTTTTGGGTTTACCGTTTATCCCATATTCCAAATTCTTTATACTGTCTATGGTATGCACACATTTCGGGTTAAAATCCACAATCCCTGTACGGAACATCCAGTTTATCTTCGTATGCCGTTCCATGAAATTAGACCCGCCAGGAGACAATGGCATATTAAACCCCCGGAGCATGGCATGACGCATATACCCGTCAATAATGCTTTCTTGGTCTCCGTCCTTATCCCTCTGTTTCGCCATATTCGGGTCACATCGCCACAATGCCGGGACAACACGGACTCCGATAAGCTCCACAAATGGGTTTGTCGGGTACTTTATTTTCTGTACGGCAGCTATTCCTTGTAGCCGTTCGTCAATTTCCCCGACAACTTCCTCAATCGTTTTCGACGGGAGAAACAATTCATCAAATACATGAATAAGCGGCCAGTCATTTTGGCGTTCCTCATACGCTATAAAAACAACACCGGTAACATTCGTAGCGAACTGCTTATCTGGCGTACCAGACCCGCCGTGGTCAAGTCCGACATAAAGAGACCATTCCGGTTTAGGTATACGATTTCCCGTCAAAACAAGTTTGTCATCATAATCCTCATAAACCTGACCGCTGAACGTATCCCACCGACCGAGCACATCACGGTTATATTCCCTGTCTGACTTTATTTCACGTTGGCGATTAATGTATTCCGGTGGGAGATTATCAACATTTTCCAATGTCGGGATTTCAATAAGTCGATAATTCGGTTTCCACAGTTCACGCACAAGCGGTTCGGTAGAATTTCTATACTCCTCATTCTTCACAAATAAATCAAACACCCAGCACCGGCGTGGATTACATACACCGAACACGGTTTGATAATCGAGCGTGGCAAATACATCATTTTCATCACGGCGGTTTAGCGTAGTCAATCTGATACGTTCCAATGAAATTGCATCAAATATATCACGCTGAACCTGTTCCATCTGGTCAATACCGCACCAGCCAAGATTCAAACTTTGAAGATGGTCAACACTGTCAAGATGGGTAACATGAATAACCGAACCGTTAATCAGTTCGATAACTCCTTCATTCTTGTAGTATTTTCTTACCCATGAGCGGGGAAGCCATTTAAAAAGTTCAACGAGCGTGGTTTTAACGAGGTCTTTCTCTTTACATCTGCCAAGTAATCCTACATTTCCCGTCATATCACCAAAATACGGCGAATCGGTAGACAGCACTATTCCCCTGAAAACCAATGCTGTGGTTTTGCCAGACCCATACCCGCCAGACCCGCATACAAACGGTTCTTTCGATGATATGAATAATTTCTGCTGCGGATTAAACGGAGGCCACTTTAGAACCTTATCGTCTCCGTATAGATGCTTTGCTCGTGGCACTACGTGGATTCACATCCTTGAAAACAGTGTTGACTAATGTTTGCACAACTTCATGATTTGCTTCCGATACTTCGCTATCTGTTATATACCGTGCTTCACAAAGTGTCCTCATCCTTGCAAGCAATAATTCAACTGCTTCGTGAAACGCGGTTTGTTTAATATTCGGATATTCATGCGCTTTTTCATCAAATCTCAAGACCGCCAATTTCGCCTTGAGGTCTACTTCGCATTCCGCCACACCACCAGTTATTGTTTCCGCGTGTTCAAAAATTACATCCCAATCTTTTATCCCGAAATAATCAATCCATATCCCGCATTCATCCGCAAATTCCTTAAAATCTTGTTTGCTTGTGAAATATTCCACCCCTTACCCCGTCGTTTACGTTGTTTCATCCCGCCTTCAATTCCGTAAAGTAATCGGATTGCCTTCAACGCATTCTCGTGACTCGAACAGGTCTGTTTAACTGACCAGTGCCCACCCTTTTTGTGCATCACTTTCTTGCCAACAACCTTGTAAGGCATTTTACCTACTCGCTGTCAAAAAGATTCGGATAATACGTTTCCAAGAAACTCACTGTGTGATGCCGTTCGTATGTTCCGCCTGCATTCATCGGGCAATCACAACTAAACCGCACCACATAATCTCCATCTCTATAAATAGGCTCACCACAATACGGGCAAGCCCCTATCATATCACCCCGCCTTGGCATTTGATTCTGTTCCGCCACCGATTTCAACCTTGAGATGTGGGAGCACATCTTCTTTATCATCTTTTTCTGCTTTAGCCCTGATACCGCACACAGCGAGAGAATCAACACACGCTCTTTCCTTGACAGAATCCGACCGCGAATGAAGCGCAATATCAACAAGCGATTTCGCTATATCGGGGATATTATCCATAATATGGGATAATGCCTCTTTAGCATCAATCATTATGCTGTCTTGGTACTCTTCGCGGAGTTTGTTTGCGTATTCTTGGAAAAGTTGGTCTTCGATAATGCGGTAAACGGACTGCGGGTGCATTTCAAGTTTATGGGCGATAGCTCTAGGTGACAAACCGCCAACAACTCGTAGAAATGCTATATTCTTGTGGGTCTCATTAAGATTTTGCAAACTCAAATTAAATCATCTCCAGCCCTCCCTGAAAATTTCCCTATAATATAATGCTTTTTTATACTTTTGTCAAGAACTATTTTAAAAAACTTGCATTTTATCCTCCGATATGATTCATCACAATACCTTCTTTATAATATTTGCGCTCTTTAAACTCTTGCGCCTTGCCCATATTCCATGCGTCTATCGGGCGATAATAACCCAACTACATCACCCTTGACCATACTTCACATGGAGTCCTTTCGGAATCATCAATGTAGATTTCTTTATCATTAATTATGGTTTTCAGGGGCAATTGGCATCACTTCCTTTCTAATCCCGTCGAATTAAACGGGTTTGAGTTGTTGCATATTTTGCAACAGTTGGTGGAGGCGTATTTATTAAATATTATAATACCAACGCCCACAACTTATATCCTTCAGAGTATTTACATTGATAGATATTGCCTCTGATAATTTACGTAAAGACAATTTACCCCTGTTTAGAATAATATATTTAATCGAAACAACCGCCTCATTACTAAACTGTCTGTTAGGGGGAATATTACCAATCTTAAACCTTATCGGAGTGTCACCAAAGTTTTTCCATGATTTATGTATTCTATTGTGTTCACTATATGTTACAAGTTGTAAATTTGAAACATCGCTGTTCATCCCATCGCCATCTATATGGTGTATACAGTAACCCTCTGGTATATCGCCATGTTCTGCTTGCCAAATATATCTATGCTCATCAATCTTTTTACCATTTACCCGAATAGTCTTATATTTCACAATTTTCACTCCTTAAATTTGGAGGCGACCGGAATCGCACCGGTGTCCGAGAAGCTATGCAACTCGTCGAATCTCAATCGCCCCCCTCATTGTTTAGCGACAGGAGAGGGCTCGCTAATTGCCCTCCCCCGCGTGTATTAGACCATCTGTTTTGCTTCGCTGGGACAGTGGTCGGAACCCTCGATAGCTTCCTTACACTTGGTAAAGAAGTCATTTAAAGCACCCATTTAGAGTGCCTGTGCCTGACATGGGAGTCAAGGATTTATTTATGAGCCGTAATCAACTGCTACGATTTCATTATCTATTATCCCGAATGAACTTAATTTATTTTCAACGGGGATGATAAAATCTTTTTCATTAACAAATTTATTATAATCAAGAGTATAAAACTTCTTTCTTGTAATTGATTCAGCTCTTTTCATTACAATCATAAACCCGCCGGGGAATGATAAAAGAACCGGACAAAGTTTTTTGTTTTTATATGATTTCCAAAATAATCTCTCTTGCATATTAGCAAGTAAGCCATAAAGGAAAAGACGATATTCAGATATATTGGGTAATTTTATCGCTATATTTTTGATACAAATAACTATTCTTGATGTGCCCCAATAGATTTGCATTATACCGCCTTTTGAGTATTCTTGGTTTGTGCCTGTTCCCGGCATGGAAGTCGGGGTTTATTTATGACCAGCTATCTCGTGCATCGAGTCCGTCAACCTTCCGCATAGAGAAAGACCGCCGAGTTTCGACTTCCAGACTGGCATCCTGCACGTGCTCCGGCACGCTCACACGCCCGATTTGTCTGGCGCACAGTTTTAAACCCCGAAGGGAACTGTGGGGTGAATTAGTCCTTATCGCTGGTCATTTATCAGCCGTTAAATGGTTATATCCCGGTTCATTTTTTTCCATAATGTCAACTATTATTTTTTTGAATGGACATATTGTACATATTTTACATGGTTTCTTTAAATTGCGTCTATATACACGCTTAATATGGCCCTCAATATCTTCAATTTTAATATCATAATCATTTAAATTCATCTTTACTCTCGTTAAGTGATTATTCAGTCGTTTACAATTTGTCACCATTTATTGATAACTGTGTACATTTTGTCTGGCGGGGACAATCATAATGTTCCGGTTCCCTTCCACCATTCCCATATGAAAGTATGCGTTAACAGGTTGCCACATGGTACTCTGTATTGAGAGGCATCATATAGAGAGTAAAGGGTCAATTAATCATGTCCCCATATTATTTTATCATACTTAAATAATCATTACATATTTTCTCATTATGTAATTTTCTCTTATCTCTATATAATTTACCAGCTTTATTAAATGCTAATCTAAATTCATCGCGAACATTCATAGACTGCCCCCATATTCTATCCCATCCTTCCCGATATGCTTGCGTAGATGGTTTACTGACTATCTTGTCTGGCATCTTACCCCCATAATATCTCACCGTCAATTATCGGCAACGCATGAGCCACAAAATGTTTGGTATTATCCTTAAACTGTACGAGCCCAAGTCCACTTTGCCAATCTGAAATTTTTCCTTCGAGGTACTCTTGGTCGAGTCGGCAGAGACAACCGCACTCAATCCATGTATATTTACCACCACGCTTGGTTGTATAGGTCTGACCGAGCCTGTGAGAATGCCCGGATGCACCAGACATGCCTTCGTGCATCAACTCATTCTTGGCGGTATACCCGCTCCATTTATGAATCCTATCACCGTGTTTAAATAAAAAAACCCCTTGCCATGTAAAGTAATCCATATACTCTATACCAAGCTCGCGAAATCCCATGAACGTCTCCATCTCGAACTCCGGTAATCCGCATAGTTCACGCGCATTGCAATAAAGATATTTCTGGAGCCGTTTCGGGTGATTTGCATTGAGTTCAATCCGCCGTGCGCCCGGACATGCCTTCCTAATCTGCTTATAATACTCCTTGACTTTTTCCCGCGCGTCATGTAACGTATAGCCGGTAGCCAACGCGGGGTTTTTGAGGAATCGCGAAAGCTCATAGAAATCGCACCATTCATCAGTTATTATAATATTCGGTTGTATTTTCTTGCAGAACTCTATGGCACAATTTACCGCCGTTTTATCTTCAAATGGAACGTGCGCATCGTTAAGTTTGACAATTTTAAATGTGTTTTCCAACCATTTTCCCTTCATTTGCATAATAATATACTATGTTTTCCAAAGCATGTCAAGCAAAATTTTTCACTTGACTTTTCTTTTCCCATACATTATCTTGTATCACGTTCCAGAAAAAAACACAATATAAGGGAAGGGTATGTCAAAAGGGTTTATATATCTTTGGCGAAAATTAAAGGATAGGGGATATTTTAAAAAATCCCAATATGTACATCTATGGATTGATATATTACTCTCCGCAAACCATGAAGAAAGCAAAATAATATGGAACGGCAAAGAGGTTATAATAAAAAGAGGACAATTTATTACAGGCAGAAAAGAACTCTCAAGAGAAACGGGCATTCCAGAGGGAACTGTTGAGCGAATTCTAAACTTCTTCGAAAATGAACATCAAATTGAACAACAAAAAACCAATCTATTTAGAATAATAACAATAGTTAATTACGATACACTACAAAATAATGAACATCAAAATGAACATCTAATGAACAACCAACGAACAACAAATGAACAACCAGTGGACACAAACAATAATGATAATAATGAGAATAATGATAATAATGAGAATATAAAAGATTCTTTCGTCACCCTTGATAGGGCGACGTGGAAAAGAAAGAAAAAGGCAGCGCGAAAAATTGTTTATACAGAATCATTCTTAAAGTTTTGGGATTTATATCCACATAAGAAAAATAAAATCGAAGCATATGAATCATGGACTGCTATTTGTGAAGCAAAAATTATAACTATACAAGAATTGATGGATAAATTAAAACAGCAAATTAAAAATGATATGCTCAAACCAAATAAAGGAAGTTCAGGGCTATATCCCTCAACGTGGTTGAACAATCACAGATGGGAGGACGCTATAACCAGAGACAAGGGACGTGAGCGCAAGGCAGAGGATTATGATTTCAGTCAAGCCGATTTAGTTGTTGAATCGGGGGAGGGGGATTAAATGGAAATAAAACCTATCATTGCATACCCGGCGATTATCTTGCACAATGACGGAACACATTCACAGTTCGATGGTGTGGAATATACAGACTATCCACCGCCATGTCAAGACTGTGGTGAAATACTCAAACGGAGAGATATATCGGTTGACACTGCAGAAATGCTTGGATACCACAAAGCAGTATTCGCTTATATTTGCCAGACACCGGAATGCACTAATAGGAGGAGGAAGGCTGTTAATGAAAAAGAAAATAGAGATGATGTGGTCAAGGAGCAACTTGCTAAAGCCGGTGTACCACAGGGTTACCTTAAGTTTTCATTTACCACATACCGCCCCAAACAAACAAGTGACCATATAATTAAGGCAGTTATGACAATGGTGCATAAGGTTGAAACTGTCGGGTTGTTGTTTTATGGGACTCGTGGTACAGGGAAATCTCATTGTTCGGTTGCTACACTTCGCCACCTCATAGAATGCGGTATACCGAATGTGCTTTACAAGAACATCCATGAACTCATAACTGACGCGCGAAGTGACTATCATGGAACTGATGAGGAAACATTTAGTGAACGGAGTCTTTATGAAAAATATGCTTTACCGTTTGTGCTTGTCCTTGATGATTTGGGTGCGGAGAAGATGTCTGATTTTTCAAAATCAATCATTTATGGGATTCTGGATAAGCGTATACGGGATGGAAAGAAAACAATAATTACAACAAACTTTCAACCGGAGGATATACTCAACAAACTTGACGAGCGGATTTATTCAAGGATACAGGAATTTCAGTGGATAGCATTTACAGGTAAAGACCACAGGGCGAGAAGAATGAAATGAATAACCGTGATTGGGATTTCCTGATAAGCGATTTTGGCAATCCGATTGCTGATATAAAAGATTGGATGTTACCACCACAAGAACGAGGAGAAAAAGCAATGAACAAGAAAACAAACACACCCGACGTTGAATTTAGTACCCAAACTCCATTGGTAGATATTCGGCAAGAATATGACAAGCTCTACCGTAGCCACTACTCGCCGACGATTACCCGCCCAATTCAGATTAATGTGCAATTCAGGGATGCCATCATTATCGGCATAGTCGTGATTGCCCTGTGGGTAGGCGGCTTGCTCTGGAATAGCGAGAAAGCGTGGCGCATTGAGGAACATCTGGCGCAAGCGAATTGGCGGATAAACGAAACGCAACTGGTGCTGAATCAGATAACGTTCAATGAGCAAACAAAGTTTCTCGGAGATGCGTTTTCAAAGATTGGCTATCAGGTAAGATACCAAGAACCGCAAGTTAAACCATGAATCCGATGGGGCTGACATCTTCCCCCTTGTCTAATAGCCCCATCTAACTGTTCGGGAACTACGGTCAAAACTGACTACCCGGACTCAACCGGCCTGCCGTGACCAAATCCCTCCCGGTTGCGGCAGGTCGATAAATAAACACTCAAAGAGTAAATGGGAAGAGGTGTAAAATGAAAACATCAAAATTCTCGAAAGACTTCGATGTAGCAAAATCCGAAGCTCTCGCAAAATGGGATGAAATACGCAAAGCCAGAAATATAGATAAAATGTTTGAGATTTGGGCAGACATAGATTACTCACTATGTAAATTCTTTATTGACGAACATAATTTAGGATGCCGCAAATGTATGGGGGATAGGGACGGAAATTGTTGTAATGAATTTGTTGCTTGGGATAATGCTATTGATGACGGGAATTTTCCGAAGGCGCAGAAGCTTGCCGATAAAGTATATAAGCGCATCAAAAAGTTGGAAGGACCCATCAAGGGAGGTTCTGAATGAAAACGCTCATATTGCTCATCGCTGCCCTCGTTTATTTGCCGTTTGTCATAATCGGATTTGTCTGGCATACTATATCATTCGGCTTCACAATCGGCGTATCGGCGGGGAAATGGTTGATAGATTGGCTAATAGGATAGAAATACCAGAGGACTATCGGTGCTCGAATTGCAGCAGATGAGAATCCCTTTTGATGAGGTGGTGAAATGAAGCCCCGCAACCGTAGAATGGCGACATGGAGGGCTCGCTACAAGGAGTTTAAGCACTGGTATATTCCCAGCCGGGCAAACCGGGCATTCACGCGGCTCTGCAAGAAAATCATGGCGAAGATAATACGCACCGAAGGCAAACAGTTTATAAGAAAGGCGGGGCAATGAATGAATTTACCCGCCAATGCCCCTAACTCGTCGCAGGATTGAAAGGAGACATGTTTGATGACAATGAGTCCTTTATGAGCCGTTCGCCGGTATTGCGTAGACTGGTGCATGGCTGGACAACCCAACGAGGTAACCCTCTGCCAGACCGAAGATTGCCCGTTATTCCCCATCAGATTCTGTAAAAGCGTGCCTGGCATAAGAGTGCTTACCAGAATAAAAGCTAAATGCCTCGATTGCTCCGCAGATAACTACAACGATGTGATTAACTGCTGGGCTTCCGACGCCGAGCGCATACCAGATACCATATTTCAGGGAACGTATTGCGAGCTTTATCCGTTCAGGCAAGGCAAGAATCCCAACCGCTCTGGTAAAATGTCCCCAGAAAACCGTGCAAAGTGTTCCGCAAGAATGAAAGCTATTCAGGAATGGAGGAAAGCTGGTCTATGATATACCCCCAATTTCAAATCCTTGCTTCCGGTTCCCGTGTCCACAGTCGAGTTTGACGATTATCGTATGCGGGTTGACTCCATACACAGGGTCAGCATTATTTTCATCTAAATCGTGCGCCTGACTGTATGGCTCCCCGCAGGTTGTATATATAGCCAACTGCAAGTTAATCGCAATTCAGGCAATCCCCCCCATATTATAGCCAGCCGCAGGCTCCCCATTATTTGCCATCCCTATAACTATTATGTCCAATGGATATTATCTACCCATGCCTGCCATATATTGCGTATATGTCCCATAGGGGTTCGGATTTATATACACAATATATAGTGCTATACATTGCCAGACAATACTATATAGTGCATACATTGTAAACCACTATATATTGCGGTGATGTAAATATGTCTGATATTGCTGAGATTATCAATACTATATATTGTAGATATTGTATGGATTATGCAATTTGTAATGCTATATATTGTCTGCATTGTATATATTATATATATTATATACATTATATACACTAAATATTGTCAATAATGTATAATATGGATAATATTGAATATCCATTACAGACTAATAACACATTGTAGATAATATATACCTTACATAGAAAATATATATTATAGACTATATTGCTGGGATTATATAGAATAGACTATTGATGGCATTATTTACCGTTATTTACAAGATTAATTGTATATAATTGAAAATAATACTTGACAAGCGCGGGCATGCCCTATTATATTGACATCTAGATAAGGGATACACACCAACAAGGAGGGGCAAGATGAAAAAATTATCGACAGCGGAAGTATCTGAGAGAATACAATCCCTAACGTATTACAGGGCGGGATATACTACTCCGTATATTGCCAAGCATAGGCATTTATGGCGGATTGATGAAATCGTACATGGGATTAAACATTACAGGTGCGCAATTTGTGGGATGGATAAATAACCGTGAGGAGATTGGAAATGGATAGGGTTGTTTCAATCCACGCCCCCACGCGGGGGGCGACGCAATTTATTAAAAAGGTAAATGAACTTATCCGTGAAAATAACAAGATGATTAAGGACAGAGCGGAGAAAGTATTAAAGGCTGGATGCATCGAGCTATCTGATTATGAGGACAACTACATACTTCCGAAGATATTTATGTATGCAATCGGTGAGGAAATGAAATTCCAGTGGAAGCCGTTTTCCGGGAATGATTTAAAGACAGCGAAAAACATAATATATTTTCTTTAATTGAAAGGGTAAAATCATGAATAACTTAAAACTTCGTAAGGGCATGAAAGTCAATTGGATAGGGGCATCCCTATCGAAAGCGCATTCCTATTCCTTTCCTGCGCAGACAGTCGAGATTCTATCAGTCGACAACAAAAGGGAACTCGTTAAAATCGGGTGCTATATTCATTTCAAACCAGAATCTGGGTTTAAACATCCGCAATATCGTGAACGTTGGGCATGTTTCACCGAAATTGAAAGGGTAAAATCATGAACGGAATCAAACATACACCGTTACGTATTAATGATATGCCGTTACCGAACAGAAAATTAGTGCGGATAATATCTGCGGATAATCTTATTTGTGAAATCAAACAGGGTAAACGCGGTAAAATTTACACAATAAAAGACATGGACGAAGAAACCCGGTCATTTATTGAATTTATCGTCCGTGCCTGTAATTGCCATGACGAGCTGGTCAGGGCATTAGATACAGCTATCACAGTATTGGAAGATATTCGATACCGGGAATGTCAGCACAAAACCAGTTTTCATGCACAACGTGTTATATCTGATATTAGCGACAACATGGGATTTCTGAATAAAGCACTCGCTAAAGCGAAAGGAGAATGACCTATACCATACCATTGCCTGACATGAGATAATCAATCCTGACGCATGCTGGACACTAAAAATGGAGGGTTTTGAGATGAAGCGTATTAAATTTAAGATATGGGGGCAATGGCGGGATGATTCGTATAGATTGCAATTAGTACCCGTCAAAATAACAGGCTATCTATTCGAGAATAAGCTCTACCCGGAATTTCCTATCGTTGTACATAAACCGATTAAGCATAGGGGCGATGGTGTATTTAGACAGTATGATGAATTGGGATGTTGGGATGCATCAGATTATGTAACGGGCTGGGGCTATCCCAGTGTCAACAGTAAAACAATCAAAGAGGCACTCTCACAAGCAGAAAGCAAAATAACTATTGCGGGCGTGGATGCATTCAAGAAAGTTGTTCGACAGATTATTGATGAAAAGGGGGTACTCAATGAACTATATTCTCTGGTATGAGCATGAAGACGCGGGGTTTATTCACGCCTCGAAATGGATTTCAATTCAGGGTATATTTGAACTAATCATGTCGTATCAATTAATTGGCATGGGAATCAAGCATGGGCTTATTTATAACGCCGATGCTCACAGAATCTTATTATCATGGTAAGGGGGCTGACAATGGATGAACTCTATATGGCAATGTATTTCGGTTATCCGATTGCCGATGTGCCGGGTGTATCAAGTCGCCCGGAGGAATATGAGGACGACTTGCGTGATTATCGAGGCGCGGTCAGGCGTGCGGTCATAGCCAACGAAATGGCAATCATGTAAATTCAGGCATACTCCGCAGATATTAAGCAAAATTCAGCATTATTAAACTTTTGCTTGACATCTGCGGAGCATTGTATTATATTATCAATTAACAAGACAAGCTCATAATTCAGGGAGGTTTATAATGGCATTACCCGATAGCAAGCAAAAACGAAGCCCCCTCATATCGGAACGCAAGTATACGCTTGCCGACCTGATAAAACCTTATGCCGAAAAGCCTCATACATTTTCGAGCAATAGTATATTGGTAATCGGTTCGCAGGGCACGAAGAAAACACTGTCATTGCGGACAATCCCAGTAGAATATACCGATGACGGTGAAATACATAAAATGAAGATATTGTATATCAACGCCGACATGCGTGAACGTGTACTGCCCGCAGAATGGCTCAATCGGGTTGATGTTGTTGAATTGCCATACAACCCAGACTTTGGAGCAGAAAGTATCGACAAACATTTTGCCCTTGTGAGGGGACTCAAAGAAAATGCCGAGAAGTATGACGTTATTATCTATGATTCAGTAACGCCTCTCAATGAAACCCTGTGGGACAATTCAGGCAAATTGCTTGCAACAAAAGAACCATTGCGCAAGGAATCAAAAGACGTATATGTGGCGTGGGGCGAAATTGATGAGTTCGACCTTGCGTATCAGGGCAACGAAAAGAAGTACGGTTATGTTTGCACTATGTTCGGACGTATTATATTCGGATTGAAAGCAGAATGTAAGCTCTTTATCTGCATCTGCCATGATAAGGAACCGTATTTCGGGGCTGATGAATCCAAAAAACGGTATACCGCCAATGTTTATGGCAAGCTCAAGGAGTTTTTGCCCGGTCAATTTGATGAGGTATATTTCACATACAAACATGCAGGGGACTGGGTATGGCTTACAAAAGAACTTGGTACACGATATGCCCGGTCATGTCATAATGTGGCTACATTTATACCGCAAGATTATACTATACCGATTAACAACCGATGGGATGAATTTACAGAAGGATGGGAAGAAAAACAATCAGGGAAAGAGGTAAAGAAAGATGAAAGTGTACCGCGTGGAAAGCAAGACGGGCAATCTGATGCCGGTAAAAGCAGTAGCAAAGTCGATGGTTGAGCTTGCGTATATGATGCGCCATGATGATGAGGGTATCTTCGAGGCTGGCGAATTTTATACACTGGTAGACGACCGCCCAATGCTGACAATCGAAAAAACCGAAACCATTAAAGTGAAAGAAGTTGATGCAAATGGCTAACAAAAAAGAAGAGTTTAATCCACTCGATGATTTCTTTTCTGGGGATGGTCTCGACATCGGCAGTGGTAAGTATCAACCAATGCCGGTTGACGATTATGCCGGGGAAATCAAAGAGTATAAATTACAAACCTCAAAATCCGGGTGGATGGCACACTTAACAATCGAGATTATCGGTGATAAAAACTATGAAGGGAGGAAAATATGGGATAATGCAATCATCGAAGGAACGAAGCATGATATGTGGCGTATTCGGCAAATAATCCTATCCGCCGAAAAATCCAGTCCGGGCGCATCTGCCGCTATTGGATTGCCGCCGCATTACGATTCGGGAGAAGGCCAAGCGACCGTTCCTTATGATGATGACGGCAATCTTATATGGGATGATGTCAGCGAGTGGCTTGACAGGCTTATCGGTCGGCAAGTCACATTCAGAACAAAAATAACAACATATAATGGAGTGAAAAAGGCAGAAATTTTCAAATATTATTTTGATGCACCGAGCAAATAATTAATGGCAGGCGGTGTAAGGACAGTATCAATTCTGACAATGATTGATGTAGGCTTGTCATATTGGACAACAGAAAAACTAATAGATAGCAACCTGCCCGCCTGCCCCATAAAGGGGGATTACCAATGACAGACAATAACTTCTTATTCGACCAAATAAAGGGAATCGCTCAATCTGGGCGGATGAAAGATTTCCGCATTGAGGATAATAGACCATTGCGGAACGATTTTGATTATGAGATTAATCGGCTCGATGATATAGAGCTTGCATGGAATGACGATGATACACCAGCGCAAACATTCAAGAGTGTCATGCTGATTGTCAGGGATGTGCAAGATTGTTTGAGGAGACGCGAGCAATGAATTTTACCGGGGCGGCTTGTCGTCATCACATAAACCAAATGTCGTATTTGATTTCTCTGTCCGAGAGAATAACCGGTCGCCCCGGTAAATAAGGAGGGAAGATGAAACGTAAAATCTATTACAAGCTCACCGATGCCGATGGTTATACGCAACGTGGCAAGAATAATGAAACCCTGTGGGGTGAAAATGTACGGCATGATGCTGCGGGCAACGGTAAGGAGTTATGCACAGACGGATTTATCCATGCCTATGAGTCGCCCGAAATGGCAGTGTTTATGAATTCCATACATGGCGATTATAAACCAGATACAATGTTAATGTGGGAATGCCATCTACATGGAAGAGTAAAGCGTGATGGGCAACTGAAATGCGGTGCGAAAGGATGCACAACGCTTCGCAAGATTCCCGTACTGGCAATAACGATTGGGCGACGTGTTGAGATTGCTATCCGAATTGCTCTTCTCGTTTACCATGATAAAAAATTCATTTCGTGGGCGGAGAATTGGCTATCAGGGCAAGAACGTGCGGCTCATGCGGCTCATGCGGCGGCTCATGCGGCGGCTGATGCGGCTGATGCGGCTTATGCGGCGGCTCATGCGGCTGATGCGGCTCGT
>Ga0265297_10002056_pt1 | contig 43020 bp, 41 predicted proteins | sample Munlanlwell13791_FD_192502 | JGI IMG/M metagenome (GOLD analysis project Ga0265297, IMG submission 192502) | Leachate microbial communities from a municipal landfill in Southern Ontario, Canada - Leachate well 137-91 | ecosystem: Engineered > Solid waste > Landfill > Unclassified | place... | reverse complement strand
TTACAACAACCGTCGGGGTCATCAGTCACATGGGTACAAAACACCGGCAGAAATCTATTTCGGAGGGAGGTGAAAAGTAGCTCTTAACTTTATCGTTTTACTGTCTAGACAAACGGGGCCACCTTAGGTAATATGCTCATTTTCAAACCTTCCTTGAAACACGGTCACTGCTCCATCATCGAACGCCTTTCTTGTCTTTGCTGGTTGAGCAAGGTATTCATCATACCCATCAAATCCAATTCGAACACCATCTGGAAAAAGTTTTTCTGCATATGACTCAAAAAGGTATCCTGCATCAAATACCGCTTGAAGGTTTTCACTTATGGGGGTTAATTTTCGTTTATCATGCTTTTTTAACCATAACCATGCAGGATGTTTAAGAAAAAGAATGTAGTCAGATTTAGAGAGTACAACCATATAATTTATGACTTTATTATTGTATTCATAATTGATTCAAGTTCATCAGTATCTATTAAATCAGTTTCTTGTTGTACTTCTTCCCATAATTTTTTGACATTACGCCCAGAGTGAGCCTTGATAAAATCTTCACTATAATACTTTTCTGGCGTTCCTTTTCGTAAAACGAATAGTCCAAGTTTTTCAAGTTCAAGAATTTTATTTTCTAATTTTTTTGGATCAAGCTTATTAATATTTTTATCAATAAAATCGCTACCTGGTTGGTCTACCCCAGAAACTCCTATTTCTTTTCTAAAGTCAGCAATAAAAGTTGAATCTGTTGCTAGAACATTTAAGAAGTTAATAAAATTTGTGTTAAATAAACAATCGAGATCACAAATAACAAATATTTTATCAAAACCCATTAACTTGAAAAAGTTATGAGACACATGAAAACCACTATTACCACCACTTGTGGTACCAACAAAAGAAATTAAATCTTTGTTTGGAAAATCAAGTATTTCTAATACAGTTGGATAAAAACCACGATCTTCATTTCCCTCAACTACTACCACTTTGTCTGCGAATAAACTAATTAAGTTATCTGTATGCTGTAGTGAACTTTTTATTACATCGTAATCTTTCTTCTGAAACTCCTTAATATTTTTTTGCGGACCATAACATTTAGAACCATCTTTTTCAGTACGATATACTTTTCTATACCCACTCAATAATTTATCCGTTAATACAAATGGTGAATGGGTCGATGCTATTGTCTGATATTTACCAGCCATATCTTCAATGCTCTCTGCTAATCTCTTTTGAGCTGAAGGATGTAAAAATGCTTCAAGCTCTTCGATTAAAAGTATCGGTGCTGGTTTTATGTGAGTTAAAGAGGTGTGTTTAGATAATAGTCGTATCAAAGCTAGTAACGCAGTTCTTTGCAATCCATGACCTTTTTGTTCAATTTCGCATTCATGAAAACCATCATGTAATAATATTTTCATCCCTTTTCCGATAACACTAGAATCGGGCAAAGAAAACTTAATTTTTGGTTTCACTAAAGAAAACTCTCCCATCATTTCCTCTGAAAAATCTTTTTCTAAATTTATAAGTTCTGGTGATCTATCTTTCTCTTCACCGTGAAGAAATTTGTCTATTGGTTCAAATGCGCTATTTATCTTCGTAGATAAAGAGGTAAAAAATTGTTGCATGACCTCCTTCTTTATTTTTGATAAGGCGGTTGACGATTTTTCTTGAAGTTCATCAGCTGTATCAGCCGTAGCAGGGACAAAAATTGTTTCAGGAAATAAGCTTTTACAAATACTCACCCAACCTGTAACATTTTCGGGTTTATTTGTACCAGGATTTATTAATAAAGTTTCGGCTTGACCATCCAAGTTAATTGTTAATCTTAACTTAATCAAACCATCACTGTCGATTAATTTTTCTACTGCGTCCTTATGCTTACTATCTTTTAGTTTCGGGGTATATTCCTTAACTCCATCGAATGAACCTTCAATTATTACCGGCTTAGACTTATCAAGCTGAATTTCTGTTATATCACTGTAGGTTTTTGCAAAACTTAAAAGATGATCAATGGCTCGCAGATAATTAGATTTACCATAATTATTTTTTCCTACAAAAAAAGTAAAATCATTAAATTCCACTTCGTCTGCTATGATCGATCTAAAATTTGAAACGATTATTTTTATTAACTTCATATAATAGCAATGATGATCTCATATTACGTAGAAATTACACTCAATTTTCGATAACTGATTCATTATGTTTCCAATAACTCCCAATTTGAAAAGTCATCCTGGACCAAATCGGTACTGTTACCCTTATAAACCATCCACCTTCCAGTAAAGTTGGTTGAATTTGTGTTCGATACAATACCACCGTTTAATTTATGACCGCTCTTATTGTTTATTTTAATATATTTCTGTAATCCATCACTCTTTTCTCTTGCATCTTTTATTGTTCTTCCACTTTTAGTATCAAACAATCCAAGTGACCCATCTTTATACTTCACAATAAAATCAATATAAAATGGGTGATATTCACCGTTTTCAGTATATGAAACTGCAAAGAAAGTTGAGTCACGATCTCCATTTTTATACCACCAATCTATCTGATTTGATTTTTCAAGAAATTCAATAAAGGATTTCTCAGTTTTCCATCTATTATCGTAATAAAAAGGAGATAATACCGATTTCTTCACCTCTAACTCTGCATACGCACCACCAAAACTTAATGACTCAGGAATCTCCCAATTTTCAATCTTCTGTAGTTCTGCCTCTCGTTTTTTAGTTTCAGCAATATATTTTTCTTTTGTCGCATCAATAACATTTATAAAATGCTGAGAGTTCTTTTCGCTTAATACTATATTGATAATTTCAGCAAACTTATCCGCATAGTGCATCTTTAATCTTTCTTGAAAGAAGTGATAGATTGATTCTTTTAATCTACCAATAGAACGGTCTTCAGGATAAAAAGGGGTTAAGTTGTTGCGAGCAAAATAATCGTATAACTTTTGTAAATCCGCTTCATTTTGAGCGCCAATTTTCTCTTTTCCATGAATATTTTCATCAATAATTTTATCTACTCCTTCTGCCTCATAATCGGAGATAACGGACAACTCTATCTTCTGACCTTTTGTTTCGATTTTTTTATCAAGTTCATATGCGTCTGCTTCTTGCAAGAAAATCCTCATAAATAGAGGGCTTAAACGTGTTTTCTCTCTTTGCCTTAATCTATAAACAGAATTTAACCTAATCGATTTATAACTATCAATCCTATTACTGGTATAAATAGTAATGTAGTTTCGTGCAATATCTTCCCTAATTTCAATATCAGCTAAGTTTGTAAAAACAAATCCATGATTAAGTATTTCCTCTTTATAATGCCCCTTATCAGGTTCAGGCATACGCATAATTCGACCAACCGTTTGAACGGAGAATGTTAAGCTTTTCCAATCTCGGAAAAGTACAAGGATATGTGCTCTTGGACAATCCCAACCTAAGGCAATTGCTTGTTTGAAGATAAGTATTTCTGTTTCTTGATTCGGTTTAGCAATATTCTCCAAGTTTTCTTTTTCTTCTGATAAATAAATCGCAAGCTTCCCATTTTCAGTTGTTATTCCGTATTTGTCCTTAAGGATTTTAATTATTTCTGTCTTGATAAGGTCCTCTTGTTGAGTTTTTCGATCAGGTAACTGGATTAAGAGAAGTGGGTTGATGTCTACATTCTCTCGCTTATATGACTCCACCAATTCTTGTCGTTTCTTTAATGCTTCCTCTAGTACCATAGCGTCTGTACCGTCAGCTAGAGTAGATTTGAGATTGTCACCCGCAAAAATATTTTTGAAGTTAGGGTTAAGTATGACTGATTTCTTAATCATTCCTTCCAACTTCACATCTTCCAGCGGAACAGTTACTATCTCGTCAGGATTTTCAATAATCGGTGTAGCGGAGACCTCAATTGTTAGCTTTGGGTTTATATCAGTAATCAAGTCATGTGAAATTTCACTCGTTGCATGATGATGACTTTCATCAATGATTAGGATTATCTCTCGACCCGCATCTCTCGTGTTTTCAACAATTTTTCCTAAGTAAAACTCTTTTTCGTTCTCCTTAACAATGGTGTTTTTGTCTTTCTTATTTATACTTTCCCAGTTTAGAAAGAGAATTTCATTCTCTGATATTTGTTTATCGGTTAATTCCTCAAAATTGGAACATTCTATCGCTCTTGAGGTTTCGAAATATAATTCGAGTTTTCCCCTGCTTTGAGTATGTAAATGTCTTGGTGCAGTCCATATAAAAGATAGTGGCGTGGTCACTTCAGAATCATTTACTAGCTGTTTAATAAATTCAGCAGTAATAATTGTTTTTCCTGACCCTGTGGGGGCTTTAAATATAATTTTCTTTTCACCACTTTGAAAAAGTAATTCCTTGCTTCTTGAAAGTAATCTATTAACAGCTGTATCTTGATAGTCTTTTATTTGCATATGATTTTCTTTATTTAAATATTCGTCTATAAACTCGTAATATTGCTTCGGGTATGGGTGATAAGGTAACTTTTTCCATAACATCTTCAAATTCCTGATCAAATGTATCATCACCAAGAGAAAAGATGTAAACCTTAAATTTTCCATTAAGTTTTGATATGCCTTTTTTGAAACCATCTATTGCCTGATGGTCAAATATTATGCCTGTGTATTTATTCTTATTTCTAAATATCTTGTAATCAGCATTTTGCTCAACTGCTTCGAAGGTTCCTTCCTTAACACACAACATCTCGGTGGCTTTTTTAGTTAATTCGATTTTATTTTTGTCTGTTGGATCGGCAGGAACAAATGAAGTTCTATAGTATTTTAGGTTTCCTCCTAGCCCTTTAGTTGAGGAGTTTGACCTTGATTTATAGCCATTAATTACCTTATTAATTCTCGGATAACATATCTTTTGGCATATTCCTTCAGCTTCATATTTTGGTGAACCAGGTGTAATACCATTATTTTCGAGTTCTTTTTTCTTTTTCTTTTCAACTTCATTATTTGTACAAACAATATAGTGTCGATTACTATTTGCTATTTCAGCATTAAGTTCATGGACAGCTTGGGCTGTTGTACCTGAACCAGCAAAAAAATCTAAAATAATAGCCTCATTGTCCGTTCCCATAGACAATATGTGTTTAATCATGTCTTTTGGCTTTGGGTTTTCAAAAACTAGATACCCAAACATTTCTTTAATCAATCGAGTATCTGTTGAGTTATCGAAATATAAAAAGTTATCAGGTACCATTTCACGATCATTTTGAATGTAATCTTTTACACCAGGAGGGGTAGTTTCATCTCCATACCAAATCATATTCTCTTTCTGTAATCGTAATAGCTCATCATGAGACTTGCCCCAACCTCTTTCTGGAATCACACAATCTTTGCCCGTCTCAGGATTTATAATAGTGTAATCTTTTGGACCACCCTCTCTTGATAAATCTGCATCTTTAAAGACTCCATTAATGTCAACTTTATTCCATCGACTTAGGTGTGCATATTTAGGTCTTGCATACATTTCATTTACTTGTTCATGAATTTCATCGAGAGACAAACCCTTTTCTTTTAATTTGTTAAACAAGTTAGCAATATCTTTTGCTCCTTTTTTTGCAACACGCCATTTTTTACCGATCAATGATTTTTTACTTTTTGCATAAACAACCATGTACTCTGTGGAGATACTTAAAAGACTAGCCTGATTCTTGCTTGAGTTATTCTTATGTATTAGAACTCCGATAAAATTCTTCTCATCAAAAACTTCAGGGCTATTGCATAGATTGATGAGATTAGAAAGTTCGTTATCATCAATGCTAATAAAGATTACTCCATCTTTCTTTAGTAATTTTTTTGCCAATACCAATCGAGAGTACATGAATGAGATCCATTTACTGTGTCGGTAGGCATCTTCAGCATCAACATATTTATCGTTATATACAAAATCATCTTTACCAGTGTTATATGGAGGATCAATATAAATAGCATCAATTTTACCTTGATGGGTGTAATTCAATACAGATAAAGCATGGTAATTGTCACCCTCAATAAGCAAATTCATCGGCTTATCTTTATCAGTAATAATTTCTTTATCACTAGCATCTTCTAATACAGGGAGTTCTTTTTTACACTTTTCTACAACATTTTCAGGCTTATCTTCCCAGACTAGACCATATTTTTTACGCTTTTTAAGCGTATCGATCTCTTTGATTAGGTCATTTCTATCCCAATTTGTGTAATCTTTTTTTGCCATATGTAATATTTACCATTATATCGCTTTATCAGGCTATTTTACCATTGATATTGACAGAAACACACATAAAGATGTAATGTAAGTATACAAGTTAATCTCGAAAGAGCGGTGTCGACGGGCACCGATTAAAGGACGCCTTTGTTTATTTCAAGAAAAATCTTGAAGTAAGCAAAGGCGTTTTTTGTTGCTATGCAACGAAAGGAGAATATATGAACGACAAAATCAAAATCGAGTATGTCTCGATCAATACATTAAAACTTTGCGAGTATAACCCTCGCAAAATCTCTGCAAAGGATCTCGAAGGTCTCATAAAAAGCCTAACCGAGTTTGGTGCAGTTGACCCCCTACTGATCAATAACGCTCCAGGAAGAGAAGGCATAGTCATTGGAGGCAATCAGAGGCTTACAGCGCTCAAAAAACTCGGGTGTAAGGAAGTACCTGTAGTATTTCTTAATATCCCAGATATTGATCGTGAAAAAGAGCTTAATATCAGGTTAAACCGCAACCAAGGAGAGTGGGATTTCAAACTCCTTGCCACATTCGATGAAAAGCTTTTGTCTTCCATCGGGTTTACAAGCGAAGAACTCGATAATGTATTTGAAATCGATCCGACGCCTGAAGTGTTTGACCTCAAAAAGGAGCTTACTAAGCTCAAGATAGATAAAATCCTGATCCAAAAGGGTGATGTCTACCAGCTCGGTAACTCGCGATTAATGTGCGGTGACTCCACCGTCGAAGCGGACATCCTGAGGTTGATGGGGACTGAAAAAACAGATTTATGCCTGACGGATCCCCCATACATATTAAATTATCTCAATGGAAAGAAAAAACATGGCGATGCTGTGACTGGTTTTGGTGCTAAACGCGATAGACGATATTTAGAGACAGAGGTATTACCACCTGATTTTACAGAAAAATGGATGGCAAATATAAATAAGATTCAAAAAGAGAATTTTTCTATCATCTGTTATGAAAACTGGAAGAATATTCGTACCATTTGGAATGAGATGGAAAAATATTGGCGGGTAAAAAATATGCTCGTTTGGCATCTTCCGAACCGCCATCAAGGGTTTTCTGCAAAATACAAATTCTTTTCAAAACACGATATCGCCTTAGTTGGAGCAAGTAAGACCACAGATATTGAATTTAACAATGATCCGGAACCAGATGGTCTTCAAGAGGAGTATGAAACAGCGTTGTACGCTATCTCCGGAAAGCCTTACTGGGAAGGGTACAAACACGGTAAGAAAAACCAACCCACTGACTTCATTGAATATGTAGCGTCGGACGAAAAGCATTCGGGACAAGGAGTGATTTTCGGTACCAAACCAGTCGAAATACTGATTCCTTACATTAAAGTACTGACTAAACGCGGGGATCTTATTATTGAGCCGTTCGGAGGCAGTGGGAGTACCCTAATTGCGGCAACAAAGATGAAACGTCGATGTTATCTCATGGAAAAATCTCCAATCTACGCGGAGGTCATCAAAAAACGTTGGAAAAATTTGACTGGTCAGGAAGTGAGAAAAATTCTATGAACACCTTAACCAAACGACAACAAAAAGATAAACAAGCCATTATCGATAATCTGAAACATCTGCCGATCGTTGAGGTGGCATGCTCTAAAGCTGGAATCGCTCGTGCAACCTATTATCGTTGGCGTAAAACAGATGAAGCATTTACAAAAGTAGCTGACGACGCAATAAGTGATGGCGTGAGCTATATTAACGATCTTGCTGAAAGCAAATTGTTGTCAGAAATAAACGGAGGCAATCTCAGTGCGGTTTTATATTGGTTAAATCATCGACACAATGCGTATAGCAATAAGGTTGAAATTACGACCGCCGCAAAGCAGAACGATAAACTCACGCCTGATCAGCAAAAGGCGGTTAAAAAAGCTTTATCTTTTACGGGACTTATCGAGCAAGAGAAGGGAAAATAACTATGATACGTCGGACGATCAACCCTATATATACAAAACTGTTAAATGATAGGAAGATTCGCATTGAAGCAACATCCCGTGACATCATACTATTTTTTACGTTTTACTTTCCTCATTACATAACACACCCAATGGCTGACTTTCAAAAAGAAATACTCTCCTTCCTACAGGACGCTGACCAACAATTCATTGCCTTAGTCGCGTTTCGCGGATCTGCTAAAACTACATTCTGCAGTCTGCTTTTACCAATATGGGCATCATTGGGTTGTCATCAGAAAAAATTTATTGTATTGGTTTGCCAAAACCAACAACGTGCGCAACAGCAACTCGCCAATATAAAGATGGAGCTAGAATCCAACGAACGGCTCATTGCTGATTATGGACCCTTTATAGGTACTGTCGAACAATGGAGCATGAATACACTTGTTCTTACTAATAGGACTAGAATCACCGCCGTATCCGTCGGAGAAAGTATACGAGGCATACGTCACGGACAGTACCGACCCGACTTAATAATCTCCGATGACGTAGAAGACGTTCAGTCGGCGAGCATACAGGAGGCAAGAGATAAGTTGTGGCAATTTATTAACGGTGAACTTATACCCGCGGGTGATCTGAATACACGATATGTCTTCATCGGAAATTTGGTACACGAAGATTCTGCAATGATGCGGATTAAAAAAGCCATAGAAGGTCACAGACTTGACGGTATTTATAGACAGTATCCACTAATTCACAACGATGTCATCGCATGGAAAGGTAAATTTCCAAATTTCACCGCAATAGAAAAACTTAAAAAGGGACTTGGAAGCCTAACTGACTATCTCCGTGAATATATGCTCCAGATTATTCCTGAAGGTAATCAGCTTATTTTCCCTGAAGATATAAACCGATATGAAGAAAAAATATTTGAAATCCGCACCGATTTTATCGCAAACGTCTTTTCCACTGATCTTGCAATAACCGAACGGCAAACATCAGATAACACTTCTATCATCCATAGTCGGATTTACGGAAAGAAAAAACCATATGATGCATATGTTATGCCACATCCGATTAACAGAAAAATGACCAGTCTCGAAATCGTCGCAGAGATAAAGAGGATAGTCTCATCTCTTCTGAAAGATGAATCCTATATTGTACTTATAGAAAATATTCAATTTCAACAAATGATGGTGGAGACTCTCCAGGCTGATGGTATACATGCTATCGCAGTGGGAATTGATGGAAAAAGTAAGCGTTCTCGAGTATATAACTCCAGATATTTTCTCAAAACACATCTTTACTTCCCTAAAACCGGTACAGAGGAGATTGAACGACAACTTTTTGGGTTCGGAGTGGAGCGATATGATGATCTAGTAGATTCAGTTACACTTCTTTGTAAATATCTAATTGGCGTGGCCTTAGAGGCATCTACAGATGTGGTGTCAGTTCCTTTTGTCCGTTTCCTGGAAAATGTCCAAGACCAATCTTCGTATACAGATTGGGCGGATAGAGAAGATAAAGAGATTTTTGAAAACCTTCGAAAGCGTAAAAAAAGATAACGTTATCTTTCCAAAACGGACTTGATTATCTGAATTAAGGACTCGAACTGTTCTGGAGAAAGTTGGTAAAGATTCCTTATACCCATTTTGTATTGAGATTTTGAATCAAGGTGTTTCATCTGAAAATCGAATACTGTATTCAGTTTGTCATATATTTCATTTATGACTGGAGTTCGTTCGACAATCGGAACGAAATATACCCATGAATTACCATTGTAGTAAAACTCCAATAATTTTATCTCCTTCCCCTCGTGGCTAATCGTCAATCGGAACGACTTACTTCCCCAAGCTACAGAAATATGCAGCTCTTCTGCAAGATCAAGGATACTATTGACCCGACCAATAAACGTTTCTTTTACCCCGGGCGTTAGATCTTCCGATTGATTAATTTTATTGATGAATTCTTCTTTCGTCATAACGCCCATAGAAATAGATTTGTCATGAATCACACTTTCTGTCGGACCCCAAGTGCTCACAGAGATGATCTTTTTATCATCTAACAAAAATTGTTCAATTTGTACAGCATAGACATCTATACCGCGACTTGCACTATTTATAAACTCCACAAATTTGCGTAATTCCCGCGGGATAAAGTCTGCAACAAAGATAAGCCGGAGCCGGGGCTTTTTGAGGTTCTTATCAATCTCTTTGGCATCCAACTCCTTAATTCCTAGCCGTTTTTCTACCTCTATATCAAATTGACCTTTCCATTGTGTTTTAGCCATTTCGATAATTTGTTTACCATTCAACTCAAAGGTAATAGAGGTTAAATATTCATATCCTTGACCTATGATTTTTCTTCTGATTTCAGGATTGTTTACCTTTGTTTCAACAATTGTCGGCACCATCAGCTGATCAATGAACAAATGATCGATATAACCGGTTGAAACTGGGAACTCCCGCTGAATAAGGAAAAAGGACGGATTACCGATAATCTCGTCGCTGGGAATAAGCTCAGGGTATTGCTCAAGAAGTATCTGAAGAGCGAGTTCGTTATCAAACGATTCTTCCTTTAATGTATCTAGTGATGTATTTGTTTGGATAAAAAGCTTTTTCATGCTTAGCCAAGCTTAGCATAAATATGCGTGTTTTGGAAGCTAAATGCTAAGTGAGACTTAGTGGATAGCCAAGACTGTGCTCTGGACAATAGAGACATGAGGAAAAATGCAAAATTACCAAAGGTGTTAGGGAAAACCATCCAGAAGCGACGGAATGATATGAATCTTACACAAGAAGAACTTGCAGACAAGATCGGTATCAGCCGTGCATATATGGGATACATAGAGCAAGGACGATATGCGCCGTCTTTGGAAGTATTAGAAAAACTTGCAAAAGCACTACGAATCCCACTCGGGAAACTCTTCTCTAAGTCCTTATAACAATCACGTCCTTATAGCATTTTACCTATGGACTCCACCCATCATTGCGGTACTGTTGACCCTGACCTATGGAAAACACCGCAATCAAATACTGCCTCTATGCAAGGAAATCGAGCGAATCAGACGAACGGCAAGCCATGTCTATTGACTCACAAATTAAAGAAATGTCGGAACTTGCGAAACGGGAACAATTAAATGTTGTTGAAATCCGACAAGAAAGTCACTCGGCCAAAGCGTCGCTTGCTCGACCAGTATTTAATCAACTGCTTTCTGATATAGAAAACGGGTTGTTTAACAGCATTTTGACATGGGCACCGGATCGATTGAGTCGGAACGCAGGAGATTTAGGAAGACTGGTCGATCTTATGGATCAGGGGAGACTTCAAACGATACGAACATATTCGCAGGTCTTCGGAAACAATCCTAACGAGAAGTTCCTTCTCATGATCCTTTGCTCACAAGCAAAACTGGAAAACGATCAAAAAGGGTTAAATGTTAAACGAGGAATTAGAGCAAAGTGTGAGATGGGTTGGCGACCAGGCATTGCGCCTCTCGGATATATGAATCGTGCGTTTGGTGGTGTAAAGGATATTATTGTCGATCCGGAACGTGCACCGCGAGTTCAAGAAATGTTTCACAGAGTCGCTGATTACAAACAGTCAGGCCGGACACTCAAGAAGTGGCTTGATGGATCTGGATTTACAACCAGACAAGGGAAAAAGATCACATTAAGCCTTATTTACCTTATGCTAAAAAATCCTTTCTATTATGGCATGTTTAAATTTCCCGTTAGCACAGGAAATTGGTATCAAGGAAAACAGACACCACTGATTACAAAAGACGTATTCGATCGAGTGCAAAAACAACTAATTGTTCCTAGAAAGACAAAATGGGGCAGCAAAGGGTTTGCGTTTAAAAACTTATTTATTTGTGCCAGCTGTGGATCAAGGCTTTGTGGGGAAGAAAAATTTAGGCAAAGACATGATGGATCGATTCGGCATCATATTTATTATCATTGTACAAGACAAATAAAGTATGACTGCGACGAAAAGTACATAAGCGAAGGGGAGCTTATAAATCAACTCTTGCGATATATAAGACACCTAGATTTTAGTAACATATCCATTAATGAAAAACTTCAGGGCATGTATTTGGATTTTAAAAAGGTAAGCAGAGAAATTTTGTTACAAAAAGAAATTGATACAGAAGATGATGATATAGATTTTAAAAGTTATGCAATGTATGTCTTGAGAGAGGGATCGAACAGGGAGAAAGCAGATTTCATACGAGGACTAAATATCCCATTTTATCTTCATAACCGCAGTCTTCAGATAAAGCCAGCAAATTAATTTCAATTAGTTATTGTAAACAAAAAAATAAGACCGTTCTCCGAATTAGGAGACCCGGTCTATGTTTTTTATTATCAACAGTGCTGGGAGACTTGGATTCGAACCAAGATACCATCCTCCAGAGGGATGTGTACTACCGTTGTACGATCTCCCAATACACCGCCTATTATACCTCAAATTCATCTCTATATGATATTATCTGTATGGTGTATAAAAAAATTTAATGTACTGCTAAACTCATGCAAGATTTTATTCCGGGATTGAAATTGAGTGAAATTTTTTTCAATGAAGCGGTGAAACCCATTTTGGAAAGTGATTTTCCTGATTTGACTTATTCTGCAGCTCTTGTTGGGAGTGGCTCAGAGGTTTTAGGGTATGATACACCTTTATCAATGGATCACCACTGGGGTCCAAGAGTAACACTCTACATTTCTGAAGGAGATTACACAAAATATGCTGAGAAGATTAAACAGGTTTTAGGTAATAAACTCATACATGAAATTTGTGGAATATCAACTAACTTCGGAAAACCAGATGCGATAGGTGTGCAGCATTTAGAAAAAATTGAAAAAGGGCCTATCAATCATCATGTATATATAAACACTCTCCAACATTATCTTGGTAATGATTATAGTGTATTCGATTTACGATTAACTGATTGGTTAACAATCCCCGAGCAAAAACTTTTAGAAGTTACTTCAGGAAAAGTATTTCATGATGGTTTAGGAGAACTCAATAAGATAAGAGAAAAGTTTTCTTGGTATCCGCATGATATTTGGCTATACAAACTATCTTGTCAATGGACAAAACTCTCTCAAGAAGAAGCGTTTGTAGGAAGATGTGGAGATGTTGGAGATGAGCTTGGATCGCAAATAGTTGCCTCAAGACTCGTCAGAGAAATAATGAAATTATGTTTCTGTATGGAAAGAAAGTATACCCCTTATTCAAAATGGTTTGGGATGGGATTTTCCAAGCTTTCAATAGCCTCTCATCTTTCACCGATATTAAGAAACATTTTATCTTCCAAAGAATGGAAAGAGCGTGAAGATAACCTCAGTAAAGCATATGAAATTGTTGCAACTACTCATAATGAATTAAAAATAACAAAACCGTTACATACAAAAGTGTCACGATACCAAGGTAGACCCTATCTGGTTATTCATGCCGGGGAGTTTGCATCCGCAATATCATCAGCAATAAAAGACGAACAAGTAAAAAAAATTAAAGAAAAAATTGGGAGCGTTGATCAATTTATAGACAGCACTGATGTTTTGTCAAACATATCATTAACTAAAAAACTCGGTGTTCTATTTGAATAATGAATTCGGTTCCGTCTAGATATGATAATATCTCTCTATGAAAATCGTTAAGCTTCAAGAACTTCCTCAATCAGTTTCCTCTCATGGGGATTTTGAGAAAAAGGTGATGATTGGGGATGGGGAGATACCACATATCCATACGTTTACCCAAGCGGTATTACAACCCGACCAGTCCGCTATTCTTCACGAACACCAAAATTTGTATGAGGTGTTTTTTGTGAAAGAGGGAAAAGCGAAGGTAGTTATCAATAAGGAAAAGGAATACAGTATAGAAAAGGATTCTTGTTTTATCATCGAACCGCATGAAATCCATGAAGTGAGTAATCCATTTGATAAACCGCTGGTCCTTCTCTTTTTCCGATCGAAAATTGTATGAAGAAATATAGAATTATAATTATTTACATCCTCAGTTTATCATTGGTATGTTTGATTTGTTTATTTCATTATAGTGGTTATGGTAAATGTCGATTAGGAGAGTTGTATTTTACCAAAGGCGGAAACCATTATTTCTGTAGTAATCTTAATGGTGAAATAACTACTCCTCAAAAGTGATGTTAGGAGATGCTAGTTTGAACCTCTTGTTTGCTTCAGAAGCAAAACATCCGGCAATAATAGAAGATCGTTATTGAAGAATGGTAAAGAGGCCTTTATTAAGGATAATAAAATTGGGTAGTGAGTGAAGGAAGAATTGCCTGCACGGATAAATATATTTAGAGTTTCCTACTACTAGATTACCAGCTCCTGTTCATTTTGTTTCCCCACGACATCAGTGTAGAGCTTAGATTGTTGTTTCTCCATACTAAGGGCTACTGTCCATATTGTTCTAATTTCGTGATTTTGACAGGTATATGATTGGGGATTTCCAAGTATTTTTATCACATCTGATAATTGAAATGTATCCTTAATAAAGTTTATCTTTTGCAGTGTTTCATAGTACCTGATAAATGTATTATGAGTTGGATTTTCAATTAAAACTTTATCTATTTTTGATAAGTCCGGATCGAGATAATGATTGGTTTGAATAAGGACATTGTTTTTGGGATACACAATTTTATAATTTTTTGAATTATGTTCTACCACCACCATGTTGCCTTTTTTATCTGCGATAAAAAAGTTTTTAGGATGAGAAACAGGAATACATTTAAAAATGTTCAATGCTTCGTCAACAGTGGCACATCGCTCCCCAATGATTCTCGTTAATTCTTTCCAAGATAATCCATATGAACAAGTATTCCCATATGCATATGTAATACCTATAAAGAGTCCTTTTTCATTGATAACATCAATAGCATCGTAAAGTAAAAATCTTTTTTCCACGTCAGAAGCGTCTCCTATAAACATATCTGAGATTGCAAGAATTTTATAGCAACCCTCTGCTTCTCTCTTATATGGCTCCATTATTGTTTCAGTAATCGGTATCCAATCCAAATTTCTACCAACAAATGTTCCGTTGTGATTCTTTACTCCAAAAATAGTGCAAGACAGCGGTAATTTAAATCTATTTGTATAGCCAAGAATCTCAAGTGCCAAATAGATGTGAAGTAGTTTATCTTTATCAAAATTACCACCGACTGATATTCCGTCAATTTCTTCAAGAAACTGCGGATAGTATTTTTCAAATATCTTCAGCTGTTCTGCGACGAGTTTATGGTCTACTTTGATTGAATCAAGACATAATCCATTCTGTCGGTATAATTCGCCTTGCTGTTTGCCAATTTCAAAAAAAGATCCTTTAAACGTTTTCATGTATACCTGATATTTTATCAGAGTTCATTTTTTATCGAAAGATATAGCATAAAATAGATTTATGCTATAGTGATTGCTATATTAACAAATATGGACTATAAAGGAAAAATATTTACTGGGGATGAGATGAAGGGGCAGGAGTTTACAGGCTGTCAGTTTACGAACTGTAAATTTGTCGGTACTAATTTGCGGTTCACGTCATTTACTAAATGCGTCTTCCATGCATGTGATTTATCCACGGTTCTCTTTGACATGACATCGTTTGTCGGTTGCAGTTTCCCGGAAACGAAGCTTAGTAATCTGAGTTTCTCAGAAGTCTCGGTTAAAAACTGTAATTTTTCCCACGCAATCATGAAATACTGTGTGTTTGAGCAAAGAAAATCCGGAATGAAAAATGAGAGGAAGAAATTAGATTTATCGCACATTGTGTTTGATGAAGCGGATTTAACGGGAGCCATATTTTTCCTTTGCGACCTTCATGAGACGAGTTTCCGGAAAGCGAATCTGGAAAATGTTGTGTTTGAGAAATGCGATCTGAAAGGAACAAGCTTAGTCGGGGTCAATATTGCCGGAGCAAATTTCAGCGATAGTAAGGTTGAGAATACGGTCTTGGATTTTGGAGGATTTATCACCTTCGGCAACTCGAAAGGATTTGTATTGGAGCAAATCAATACGGAATAAAGAGTGAACAATTACTTTCCGATGATGATGAGGATATCTGCTTCTGGTTTCGTTTCTCCCTCGGGTACTGCTGTTACGACGTCACCGCCAACCTGTTTGGCAACATCTGCTGCTAATTCTTTATGAGTTCCGGAGAGATCAATGACCGATGTTTTGGTATAATCATTTTTCTTTGCATTTGTTTTGTCAGTGATAGCAATCCCTTGAATCCCGGATAATTTTTTCTCATACTCGCTCGTCAAACCTGCTGTTTTGGTACCATTATAAAGAATGACCTTGACTGGTTCCGGCGCTGTTGTTGGCTGAGCTGTCTGATCTTGTGCTCCGATAATTAGCGGGGCAAACTCGATAATTCTGCCAGTAGACGGGCGGAAGAGGAGCGCTTTCCGTGCTTTTGTATAAATAAGGATCTTATCGCCGTTTTGTGCATTTTTGAAAAATTCCTGATCTTTCAACTTTTCTTTATCAGCGACTGTGACGAGAGTCGGTTCTTCATCAGATGGTAAATCCATAAACCGCTTAATCGTATTGACCGTTGATTTAATCTCTTCTTTTCCGATGAGTTCCGGATTTTTTTTAATTTTTTGATATTGTTGATAAAAATAATACGTGGAACCAAACGATGCGCAAAGAACCAGTAGAATAAGTGGAATAATAATAAATTTCTTTTTCATGATTCTATTATACCATTTTCAATCAATTTCATTTTATGGCGTCGGTGTCGGACTCGGCAAGTCTGGTGTTGGAGATGGCGTGAGTGTCACAGCTGGAGTTTCAGTAGGCAGTGGTGTTGGAGATGGCGTGGGTTCAAGAGTTCCTGTTGGTGTTGGAGACGGTATTGGTGTGGGCGATGGTAAAGCCGGTACTGGACTTGGTGTTGGCGTGGACGTGGGAGTAGATGATTTCGCATCATCGCTTATTACCTTTCTCCCTGTTTTATTTCCAAATGCATGCCACCCAAAAGTTGCATCACTTGTTTGAACCTCGGAAAGCTCAATGGTAAATCCTTCTACAGAGACATTTGTGACTTTATAGTTTCCTTTTATATCAGATTGGGGAGAGAGCGTGACAACTGGTTTAAACAAATATTTTTTCTCAAATGAGATTCTTACGATTAACACTCCGGCTTTGATAACCGCTTCGCCAACAGTATCCTTTCCGAAATCAACTTCACCGGAAACATCCAGTCCGCCTTTGGCTATTAGATCATTCACTGCTTCTGGCGTGAGACTTGTTTTTATGACAACCTCATTGAGTTTCTTATCGAGTTCCTGGATGGCTTTAGCGAGTATTGGGGTAAATGCGTCAGCATTAATACTTTCCGGCTGGCCAAATTCATTTCGGTTAATGAGTCGTTCATCAATAAGTGCTGCTTCTTCAGCGATGAATCCAAGTGTTGGTTCGTCATTGCTATTAAACATATAACTCACTGGTCGAAGGGCGTTGATTGCAGAGAGTCCCAAATCAAGATCTTCTATTGCATGTTTATAGCGAGCTGATGAGGAATTACAGGAAGTGGCGGTGGCACCAACAAAAAGTTGCTTGGTTGTCGAATCTACGCAGACAGTTAATTTTCCATTGGTTTGTGACGCTAAACCCGTGGCAAATATTCCTCCGGTTCCTGCTTTCAGATCCAGTTTTGTTGCTCCCGTTATATTACCCATCGTGATCGTATTGGCTACAGCTCCAGTTCCAATATTTATTGCTTTTGCGCCAGTCCCTCCGGTGCCAAGATTGAGTGTCTGAGCGCCAGTCCCGGTACCAATACCAATTGTTCCAGTTTGGAGACCGGTTCCCCCAATAGTAATAGTGCCTGTTGTCATTGCATTACCGATTGCGATGGATCCACCGGTTTGTGTGTTACCGATAGCAATTGCGTTTGCTCCGGTTCCGCCAATATTAATGGTTTCAGCAGCTCCTGCGCCTGTACCGATATTGACCGTTTTTGCATTAACGCCAGTTGCTATATTGATCGCTCCTGATGTTCCAGAATCAAGCATCACATCTCCAGTACCATTGGAATTAAGCGTGAGAGCGGTATTTGTGCCACCAGATGCGACTGTGAGAGCTCCTGACCCTGTAAGAGAAGTAACAGATGAAAGTGCACCTGCGTTGATAACCAATCCATTAATCGAATTGGAAGATGTTGGTGCTACTACTGCGTTGGAAAATGTTTGGGTTGCTGACCAGGTGTTTGCGTTTCCTACATTGAGGGATAATCCACTGGCACCAAGTGATAATGTTGTCCCATCCAGTAAAATTCCCAAAGTTCCACCCTCAGTACCTGTGAGTGTTAATCCATAATTTGTTGTTGCTCCGGCTACATAATTTCCAGAGGTGTACGTACCTAAAGCGATATCTGATCCATGCCATGTACCGGAAATGATTGTTCCTAGGGTGTTTACCGTTGCTGAACCAACCCATGTTGATAGACCGGTATCCTCAACATTTGAAAGGCCAATCGCTGTTTTATCTAAGGTCTGCCATGTTTTATCTCCCCGATAATATTGATCAGTTGTTCCTGCAGTGATAAGTCCTTGTTTTTCTGTGTCCAACTCATTCAGAGCTGCTTGTACTGTTATTCCTGCAATATCACCCGAGGCAACATTAGTTATTTGAGAGGCTGTATAATCGCCTGATGAAGCAACGATAGCGCCCGTATGTCCAAAGACTGACGTAACGGCGTTCGTGCTGGCTACTTTTGACCATCCGCTAGTACCGTTACACATGAGCCAGTCCCCAATAGCCCAACTAGAGATCCCACCTAAGGTCGTTATTCCAGCAGTGCTGACGATATAAAACTTGCCCTTTTCACCGGCTTCATCGCAATTTGAATTTGCTAACGTCGGATTATTGGTTGTTGCATTCCATGTCCCCTGATAGGAAAGGGAGCCTCCAAGGAGACTGGAAAGTAAGTTGTTGTAGGTGATCTTCCGGCGGGCAAAATCAGCACTCACCGGATAAATAGGTAAATAATCACTACTCGAATACGTCGTCACCTCTGGAGTTCCCGCGGTATTGAGGCCAATGGTTATTGACCCGCTGCCATTGGTGACATAGATTCCATCAGCCCCAGTCAGATTTGCTAAACTATAGCCACTCCCATTTCCGATAGGCAGTTGTCCATTGGTGGGAGTTGTTGTAAGTCCAGTCCCTCCGTAGGCAATTCCCATTGTGTCTCCATGCCACGTACCTGTCGTAATGGTTCCTAGAGTAGTTATAGAGGATTGGCCAGTATAGCTGTCAGAAAGTTTGAGACCGGTCGCAGATTTGCTTAGGCTATCGCCTTCAAGCTCTAAACGAAAGGTGGTTCCTGAAATTTCTATCCCGTTGCCGGTTGCAGTATATGTGGTATCTGAATCATTACCGCATGTCCAACGGTTATTTGTCGTATCATATTTTAACACTTGGTTTACGGTACACGCGACATTATTTGGACGGTAATCCAGATATTTTCCAGCCCCGTTGGTTATTTGGGAAAAATCGACTGTTGTTAGATAGCCGGCTGACGAATGGTCCCCCCAACCATATGCGGTATTCCAATGTCCAATGGACGTATTGTCAGGGATTGTGTATCCCGTGGTTAAGGAAAAAATTCCAGTTGTATCACTATAGTCAAGTCCGGTTGCGCTGCTGGAAACTGCCCCGCGAGCTCGAGCATCGGTATAATAGAGCCCAGCGACGTTTTCAGTCACTGCCGCAGTATTAAGCGTTTGCCATGTTTTATCTCCCCGATAGTATTGTGCTGTCGTTCCAGCGGTGATTACGGGTTCTTTTTCTGTATCCAGTTCATCGATAGCTGCTTGGATCGTCACTCCGGCAATGCCTCCGGCTGCAGTATTGGTAATTTGTGTTGCGGTATAATCCCCAGCTGAAGCAGTGACAGCGCCCGTTCGTCCAAAGACAGAGGTAACTGCATTGGTATTGGCTACTTTTGACCATCCGTCAGTACCGTTACACATAAGCCAATCGCCGATTGCCCAACTGGAAATGCCTCCGAGAGTGGTTGATCCGGCAGTGCTGACGATATAAAATCTTCCCTTTTCACCGGCTTCATCGCAATTTGAATTTGCCAACGTCGGACTATTGGCTGCTGCATTCCATGTCCCTTGGTAAGAAAGAGACCCGAGGACTCCAGCCAGAAGGTTTTGATAGGTAATTTTTCTCCTGGTTTGTTCGTCAGTAGAGAGATATATTGGTATATAATCAGCACTTGCCACGCTAGTTACTTCGCTTACGGAGGTGAGTGTATTACCAATGTTTATTGTTCCGCTGTCATTGGTAATCGCAATACCACCAGTTCCAGTAAGATTTGCTAAACTATAGCCACTTCCATTTCCAATGAGAAGTTGGCCATTGGTGGGAGTTGTCGTTAATCCAGTTCCTCCGTAGGCAACTCCAACAGTACTTCCATGCCACGTGCCTGAAGTAATTGTTCCTACGGTTGAAATTGAGCTTTGTCCAGGGTAGCTGTCCGAGATTTTGAGACCTAACGCCGAAGAAGAGAGTGTAGTGCCATCAAGAGCAATTGAAAAAATATTTGTCCCGGAATCTAAATGTACTCCTTGTTCTGACGCAGTATATGATGTACCTCCGCTATCATCTCCCCACGTTGGTACACCTCCACTTATTTTTAATACTTTTCCGTCTACGCCTGCTGCGAGTTTTGCCAGCGTGGTAGTATTTGAGGCATAAATGATATCTCCAGCAGTATAACTGGATATTCCGGTTCCACCAATTGCTACTCCGTGTGTGTAATTGCTATCAATGGTAAACTGGTTTCCACTGAGTGATAAACCAGTTCCAGCAGAGTATCCAGGCCCGCTTTCTCCTCTATCGCCTTTGTCTCCTTTTGCTCCGCCATTTCCCGATATCCCCTGATCGCCTTTATCACCTTTGTCGCCTTTTATACCCAAGTTTCCATAATAGCCATTCGTTCCTTGTTCTCCCTGGTCGCCTTTCTCGCCTTTTTCACCCTTATCTCCTTTTAAAAGAAACGGGGTTATTTGTAGCACACTGAGTCCTGACGGCATAATGATATTTTGTGCTGCAATCTCCTGATTGAGTGTGGTATTTGATGAAGAGAACTGTTTTTGGCATGTGCTATTCCAACGCCAGAAAAATGAACAATAGATATCCTGAATAAGTGGCAGTGAGGATGTGCTTGACCCATTTGTCGCATAAACGGGATATGGGATGATGCTTGTCATCAATCCGAAGAGAAAGAAGATACTGAATAATTTCCAATAACAAATATTCTGTTTGAAACAGCACATATCTATTATTACTATATGGTAGAGAAGGGAAGTTGGTCAAGAGAGAAGGAGAATAGAAAAAGGAAGCCTTTTTTGGCTTCCTTTTTATTGTTTTTATGTTGAATGATTTTTAGCAACAGGAACATCCGCAGTCGCAATCCTCCCCGCAGAGCTCGTGCATTGCCTTGAGTTTTTTCTCAACAATTTTAAGCTTTTCTTCATCACCTTTGATGGTGATAACTAGCATTTTTCCTTGATTTTCCATTTTGAAATCAAGGCCGTTCAAAAAATCCTTCATGTGTGCGTGCATATATTAGTCTCCTTTTAAAATATTACATATATAGATGTCATTCTGATCCCGACGTTTCGTCGGGAGAAGAATCTAGTGCTAGCGCCCCGACATAACGTCGGGACTAGATCCTTCGCTATGCTCAGGATGACAAGGAACAATGTGAATATTAAAAAAAACGTTTATACTAAGACTCAGTATATATTGAAGTATTTAAATATGTCAATATATCAAAATGAGGAAATCAATTATTTTTTCTGACTGAATTTATGCATGAAGCCGCTGCAGCATTCCGTGATAGAGTTTTCATTGATAGTGTAGAGTACTTCTTTTCCGACTTTTTTTGCATGTATGATAGAAGCATCACAGAGGATCTTGAGATGGTGCGAAAGTGTGGGTTGGGAGAGAGAAATAGTCTTCAGTATTCCATTGGCATTTATCTCTTCATGTTCCTTAATGACGCCCAGGATTGCCTGCCGATGCTGGTCATGTATTGCTCTGAAGAATGTCAGCCATTTTTTAGGACATGAACATGTCATATGTATAGAATATATATTGAAACCTATCGATATGATAGCACATATTAAGGATAATTAGAAATAACCTTATTATTCTTCGAGCGCAGCGAGAAGTTCTCGGCGTTCAGCCTCGAACAATAAAATCTCTATTAAACATTTGGACTACTACTTGTTTTTGTTTCTTTCACTTATTGATATACTCATATGTACTATACAAAGGAGGAAATATATGACAAACCAAGTAAATGAAGTCGAATGTTGTCCGAAATTTGATCCCAAGGGATGGGATGGGAAAACATATGTATGGAAACAGAGAAAATTTATTAAAGACTCTATTCCCCAGTTCATGCATATTCCCTGGCCTCCGATGATTGGTAAAACAATCACGAGGATGTGGGAAGCAGCGAAGAAATCTCATGCGGAAATGGATAAGAAAGATTTTCTCCTACTCATGTATGATCCAAGCCCTTGGAAATCGGAATTCTTTATGTCTGTGACCAGAGATGTTGAGGGAGCGGAAAATGTAGAATTAACCGGTACGTTTATCACGAAAGTCTATGAAGGACCATACAATGATGTCCCGAAATGGATCAAAGACATGGATGGGTATTTAGCGGGAAAAAACAAAAAAGCGCTGAAATACTATTTCTATTACACGACCTGTCCTGCATGCGCTAAAAAGTGGGGTAAGAACTACGTCGTTGTTTTTGCACAGGTTGCATAAAATTTGTTTTGTTAAAATTAAAAACATGGAAAAAATCAGAAAATTAAACCGGTTGCCAATCGGGATCGGTTTATTTATTTTAGGATTTGGTCTGTTTATCGATATCCTATGGTTCATGCATGAACCAAGAATTATTCCTCTATATGTAATAAATTGTATTCCCGGAATTCTATTTTTTATTACACTTGCAGCATCATTCCTCCATCCGAAGAGAAAAATTACTATATGTATATGTGGATTTTCTCTATTTTTTTTAAGTATAATCTATGCAGGACTTGCCAATTTTGGAGCGCTCGTGTGGGATTCAGCGACTACGCCAATCCGTGAGATTTCCCGATATAAGGAGATCATCACCAATATGAAGCAAGGATGGAACGGAGATCCTCTTTCTCATTTTCCTGAAGATATCCCTCAAGGTTCTTCACATGTGCAGATGTATTATTTACCCCCATTTCTTCAGGGAGGGATGGTGTTCCAATTGCAACACCAACTTCCGTGGGCAGATAATGTAAAGTTAAAAAATCTTCATGAACAGTATGAAGAATCCGCGTTACAAATCCAAAATGCAAAGCATGAAATTATTTCCTCCAAACAATACCTGAATCCCATACCTATTTTAGAAGAGGTCGAATTATGGCCGGATGATTTAGTCATTTATATTCTTCATGCAAAACCATATGAAACGAATCCTGATAACTGGAATCATGGATATAGCACAGGGGTCGCGTTAAGTACTCAATCGCAACTCATTATTTATTGGTTAGAGGAGTGGTAATGTCTTTATGACCTTTCCTAAGGATAGGTTTGTGAAAAATAAATATATGCGGCAATATATGCAGTCAGTAATGCATGAAGCTCGATTTTACGAATTGAGATGAAAGGATGCACTGGTGGAAGAATAAAAGTATATGAAGAAAGTATTCCGGAAGAACAATATCATTGTTCAGGTGTTTGTGGTTGTTATTGGTATTCTATTGATGAGCTGGATTTGGATGGAAAAAAGAGACACATATTATTACCCTTCTTCTATTCCAGACGGATATAGTTATGTTCAACCGGAGAACGATGTCATAGAAGGAGCCTTCGGCATTGGCTTTATAGTTGATGTATCGAATGAAAAGCATAGAATTCGTATTACCACGTATAAACAACCTTCCAAGGACAAACAACTGGATATGATATGCGGTAAAGAAGGCTTAGAAGGATATTCTGACATACAGGTGTTGATGTTAAATAAGAAACGTATTTGCTCATATACATATACAAACGGTAGCAATATTTCAAAAAAATATTATTTGATTTTAGGAAATAAATTAGTGAGTATTTCTGAGAACGATGAGCCCTTTGTCACAAATGAAGAAATATATAAAATGATTTCGTCTTTAGAGGTTAAAAGACGCTCATGATACCATTGAGTTTTGGTGCTATAGGAGGTATGAAAAAAATTATTCTGCGGATTATAAAAAACAGTCTCTTTTTCCTTGTTGTAGTTATTGTAGGAATTATGCTGCTTCTGTGGGATGCTTTCGGTTCTCCGTTCGATTGGATTCAGCACAATAAAAATTTGGATAGATTCGCTCAGGAATTTGACCGTATTCCCTTGCCTCAAGGGAGTCAGCAAACAGGGACAACATACAAGCATTTCGGGCTTATGGGAAATGGCAATCATTGCGACTACTATGCATCAAAACTTTTTATTTCTTCTTTACCTCGACAAACTATTGAAAATTTTTATACTCAATATACTGTTCCTCCTGTAAATACTTCTGAGTCTTTAGCATATGATGGGGGAGTTCGGGGAACAACGCCAAACAGTATCCGTTTGAATAAAGTTTGGGAAGATATACGGAAACTGGAATATATGTCGAAGGATGAATATACCGCTCAACACAATCTCACCGCTGAATCCATAGCAGAGAATACGTATGAAATAAGTGTTTTGGATTATGGTTATACGGCCAACGATTATCGTTGTCACTAATAATATTATGTCCTTCTGTGACCGGGTATACGAAATTACTGCTAACATCCCCAAAGGAAAAGTTGCCACATATGGGCAGATTGCGAGGCTTGCTGGGAATCCGAAAGCAGCCAGAGCAGTTGGGATGTGTATGAAACATAATCCCTATGCTCCGCGAGTGCCATGCCACAGAGTGGTAGGATCAAATGGAAAACTGGTTGGATTTTCAGCTGGAGATGGAATAAGTACAAAGAGAAAAATGTTGGAAAAAGAAGGAGTTCGATTTTTGATCGAAAAAGTTGATTTGTTTAAAAGCCAATGGGATGGATAATGTTGCGGTCTAATTACTGTCATCCTGGTAAGTGATCCGCCATCCACGAACTAACAAAGGCGGAGAACGCACCCAGGATCTCTTCTGATTCTGGACAAGCCTGTCTTGCCGGCAGGCAGGCCAGAATGACGAATTTTACGATGTGAGAGGCTATAAATCTACAAAACCCGAAGTATCTTGCACCGTTAATTTTGTGATCAAATCGACTAAATTAACGATATTTTTTCTGATTATATGAGTACAAAGATAAGATGCTATACCCATCTTACTCAGGTTTACAGCTCCAAAGGAGCGAAAAAGCTGACTCGCCTCGCTGAAACTCCGGCGAAGCGGGTTAGATGGGTATATACCGATGGATCTAGATGAAATCTAGATTGATATCGGTATATAATCTTCCTATGTCTTCCTATCAGGATAATCAGAAGAAAATTGTTGATATCATTCAAAACGAAGTGAAGCGGAGATTAAAAGGGGAATCTTCTGGACATGACTATTGGCACTGCTATCGAGTGGTTCAGACAGCTCTTGTTATCGGAAGAAAAGAAAAAGCAAATCTCTATGTTTTAGAACTTGCTTGTTGGCTCCATGATAGTATGATCGTTGAGTCGAAAAAAGATCATGAGGTGAAAGGGGCTCTCTTTGCAGAAAAGTTATTACGTCAATTGAATGTTAATAAAGGCATTGTTGAAAAAGTCTCACAGTGTATCCGAAAACATAGATTTAGCAAAGGAATTCACGCGGACACACTTGAGGAGAAAATTCTTCAGGATGCAGATAAATTAGATGCATTAGGAGCACTTGGCTTAGCACGTCTTTTTACACTTGGTGGGAAATATGGGCAGATTCTCCATGATCCTCAATTAAAACCAAGTTTCGCATATTATCTTCAACACGGGAGAAGCAATTCAACTATGAATCATTTTACAGATAAGTTATTTAAGCTTAAAAAATTGCTTCATACTAGTGCTGCCCGAAACATCGCCATAGGGAGAGAAAAATATATGAGAGAATATGTACGACGATTCTATTTAGAGTGGGAGGGAAAGGAGTAATATGAATATTACCTCTGCTGAATTTGTCAAAGGCATCAAAGGAACAGATAAAATCCTCTATGATGGGAAATTGCAGGTTGCGTTTGTAGGGAGGAGTAATGTTGGCAAGTCAAGTCTCATTAATTCATTGGTAAATAGAAATAATCTTGCCCGTTCCAGCTCCCAACCCGGGAAAACAGTCCGGTTGGATTTTTTCCTCATCAATAATAGTTTTTACTTTGTAGACTTACCTGGATACGGATTTGCCAAATTTTCCCAAGAGAAACACGAAGATATTCGGAAGATGATGCTCTGGTATCTGGAATACTCGGAAGTTGAGCGCCCTTTCATCGTACATGGTCAGGAAGTCAGATGCTCCGATCAAAAAGATGCGCGAAACCCCGTACCGTTCTCGCCTTTGGCGAGATCTGGTACCGGGGTGAAACGAAGAAAAGTAGTGCTCATCATCGATGCAGTTGTTGGTATCACTGAATTTGATAGACAGATGATTGAAGTGCTGACTGCACACAACATTGATTTTGTTATTGCAGCAAATAAAGTTGATAAACTGAAAGCAGGAGAGAGGGACCACCGATTGAAAACTATTCAACATGAAGCAGAAGATACTCCTGTAATTGCGTATAGCGCAAAAACCAAAGTAGGAAAAGGAGAGGTGTTAAAATATATATTCCATTAAATCCATGCTCTTTTTTGTTTACATTCTCCGGACTTCCAAAAATACGCTCTACATCGGCCAGACAAATAACCTTGAAAAGAGAATACTAGAACATAAGAGAAAAAGTGGTTCAGCTTCGAAATACCTTCGTATGTTTCCTGATTTTCAGTTGGTATATAAAGAAACGTATAAAACGAGAAGTGAATCTCTGAAACGTGAAGCAGCATTAAAAAAATTAACGAAAGCTCAAAAAGAGGCGTTGATAAGAGACGTGGTACAATGCAATCATGCTCATTGATGATGTTGTTCTGACTCTGAACGCTGGTAATGGTGGGAACGGTGCCCGGACATTTAGGCGGGACGCCATGACAGCCCGTGGCGGACCGGATGGCGGGGACGGAGGCAACGGCGGGAATATATACGCGATAGGGTCGACAAACATCAATGATCTCCATGAATTCCGGTATAAAAAGAAAATTACAGCGGAAAATGGAGAGGATGGAACACGCCACAATGGATTTGGGAAAAACGCTTCACATAAAACAATCCTTTTACCCCTTGGAACCACGATCACTGACATAGAAACGAAAAAATCTATTGATATTGATGACATAGAGCATCCAGTGTTATTGGTCCAGGGTGGTGTTGGCGGGAGGGGAAATGTCGCATTTAAGTCTGCTACCAACAGGACGCCAAAATTCGCTGAAAGTGGGACAAAGGGCGAAGAAAGGATAGTCCATTTGGAGCTTAAATTTATTGCTGATATTGGCCTCATCGGACTTCCAAATGCAGGCAAAAGCAGTCTGCTCCGCGTGTTAACAAACGCAACTCCAACAGTAGCGGCGTATCCATTTACCACCCTTGAGCCGAATATCGGGATGTTCGGGAAATTTCCCGTCGCCGATATTCCTGGTCTTATTGAAGGAGCGTCAACAGGAAAAGGCTTAGGGATTACATTTCTCAAACATATCGAAAAAACGAAACTCCTTATCCACTGCATCGATTGTACGGTTGTTAGCCCTTTGAAAACATATGCAGTTGTACGGAAGGAATTTGAACAGTTTAACCCGATGCTTCTGGAAAAGCCGGAGATTATTTTTCTGAATAAAACAGATCTTATTGATGAATCGAAAGAAAAAGAATTACTATCATTGTTTGCCCCGTTGAAGAAAAAGGTACTGGTTGGATCAATATACAAACCGGAAACGATAGAAAAGCTAAAAAATGAACTCCTTCATTCGGTAAAATAGCGGTATACGGCTTCTGATAGGTCAGCAATTGTTTGTTCTTCTTCCTGTGGCGTCTGGCTCTCCGAAAAGATGACGATGATGTAGTCGCCGTTTTTCATGTACACGATGCCGGCATCATGAGTGAAAAGTCCGAGTTCTCCTGTCTTATGCGCAATTACTGTTCCTTTTGGCAGTTTTTTCGGAATTTTATTATTGAGTTTCTGTTGTTTGAGAAGATCCAGCATTTTTATATCGTATTCCTTATTGAGAAGTTTTCCTTCATATATCATGGTGAAGAATTTGGAAATGTCAGATGGAGTTGTTGTTGGCATGTTGCCGTCAGTTCCCACTTTTGATTCTCCAAATCCTTTCACGCTAAGAAATTGTTGAACGCGTGAGAGCCGTACTTTTTCTGACAGAAGAAGCGCTGCATAATTATCTGAGACAGTGATCATTTGTTCCATTGCGTCATCAACAGAAAGCCGTATGACCCCTTCGGCCAGTTCTGCGTCTTCTGACGCGATGCGAAATTTTTCATTGAGAAGAGGAATTTCCTGCTGTAATATGTCAGATCCGTGGAGTTGTCCATTTTTTATCTGCTCATACACCGCTCCCATAACCCAGAGTTTATAAAGGCTTCCTGATTGGAATACGCGATGGTCATTGAGTGCATATGTTTCATATGTTTTCAGATTGCGTATGATGATCCCGTATGTCCCTTTGGTATTTTTGAGTACTGGGTCAATGATGTCTTGGAGTGATTTTTTTTCTGAATTTGATTGGAAGAATGGGATGTTTGCAAGCGGGAGTGTCTCAGCTGTTGGACTCACTATTGATTGGGGGTTGATATGAAGAATCCGAAAAAGAAGGAGGCTTGCAAAAAAAATTGAAAGAACAACAAGAAAAATACCGATCTGATAATTGGTACGATTCATTATTTTATGCTACCATACTACTCATGAGAAAACAGATCATAGTGGGATTTGGCGTTCTTGCGATTTTCATTGGTGGGTTTATCCTCTACAGTAAGACCGGTACCCGTACGGAAGAGTCTCCGGAAGGAAATATCGCCCAGACTGTCATACCATCAATGAAGAAAGAAGAATCTACAGCATCTTCACAAATCATTTCAGCATCACCTTCATCAACCGTTTCTATACAAACACAGAAAGGACCATATCCTATGGAAATCGACACAAAGAAAACCTATCAGGCGATACTTACGACATCTTTTGGAGATATCATCATTGAGTTAACTGCGTCCAAAACGCCGGTAACGGTCAATAATTTTGTTTCCTTGTCAAGGAAAAATTTTTATAACAATACGGTTTTTCACCGGATTATAAAAGGATTCATGATTCAGGGCGGAGATCCGAAAGGAAACGGTACCGGAGGACCTGGGTACAAATTTGATGACGAGCCGTTTGAGGGAGAGTACACCAGGGGAACTGTCGCTATGGCAAACGCAGGACCCAATACCAACGGCAGCCAATTTTTTATCATGCATAAGGATTACGCGCTTCCTAAAAATTATGTGATTTTTGGGAAAGTTACCAGTGGCATGGATGTGGTTGATACGATAGCCGAAAGCCCGACAAAATCAGGAGGTGAAGGATCAACACCAGTCTCTCCAACGACGATTACATCGGTAACGATTATTGAAAAATAGTATGGCACATGAATCCATAGGAGTATTTGTTATAGTAAGAAATATACAGAATGGGAAAATTCTTCTTGGTAAAAGAAAAAATTGTTACTTGAGTGGGTCATGGGGTTTTCCAGGTGGAAGGTTAGAAAAAATAGAATCGCTCATATCGTGTGCTTCACGAGAACTTCTTGAGGAAACAGGATTAAAAGGAAATACATTTCAATATCTTGGTGTTATACGGGAACTTCAGGGGAGTAAAGACGAAAAAGGATATAACTTTATTCATTTTGCATATCTTTGTTTAGATTATAAAGGGAAACCAGAAGTTAAAGAACCAGACAAGTGTGAGGAATGGAGATGGTTTGATGCTGATAATGTACCAGAATTGATGATACCTGGGCATAGATGTGGCATAGATTTTCTGAAGAATCCTCAAGGGAGCTCTCTCCGAGATCTTATCTAACCTAAATTACACAATGAGCGAGTATGTTTTATGTCATCCCGCACTTGATGCGGGATTCATGCTGATAATCCTAGATTCCTGCTTTCGCAGGAATGACAAGAGAGTACAATCTAACGACTCCATCTGCAAAATATTCCCTGAGGAAGAAGGCGTTTGGAGTGTAATTCTTGTGTTGCTAATTCTCCTGATGTTATGATTCCTTTGAAATTTTTCATCAAATCCTCCATACAGTGTTTAAGAACAATCGAGGAAATATCTGCAGTATACGCATTGACAAGGATAAAAAGCGGGTGGGGTGATAAGATTTGTTTGCATGCCTCTAGGAGTTTTGGGAGATCATTTTCAAGTTTCCAGACTTCACCATGGCTTCCTCTTCCAAACCGTGGAGGATCCATGATGATTGCATCGTATGTTTTTCCACGCTTTATCTCCCTCATCACAAATTTATAGGCATCATCTTCAATCCACCGTACCTTGCTTGGGTTAATGTTGTTGAGTTTATAGTTTTCATTTGCCCATGAAATCGTACTCTTAACACTATCAACATGCGTTACATGTGCTCCGTTTTTCGCTGCTACTGTTGTCGCTCCTCCCGTATACGCAAAAAGGTTGAGAATGTGAAGAGGTCGTCGGTTGTCATTCCCGCGAAGGCGGGAATCCAGTGATTTCGTCATCCAATCCCAATTGACAGCCTGCTCCGGAAATATGCCTACATGTTTAAAATCAGTCGGATGAAGGAGAAATGTGAACTCTTTGAAATGGAAATACCATGGATTAGGTGGAGCTTTCATGACATTCCAAGAACCGGCATCGCTTGACGTCCGTACAAATCGCGCATCAGCATTCATCCACAATTTTTCCTGCGATTTGTTCCATAAAGCACGCGGATCAGGTCTTATGATTGTATAGCCGCTGAATTTTTCCAATTTTTCACCATTTCCCGAGTCCAGAAGCTCATAATCAGGGAGATTTGTCGGATATTCGATTTGGATGGTATTCATGATATGATTGTAGCATCTTTCAGTGTGTCATTCCCGCGCCCGCCTGCCGGCGAGGCAGGAAGGCGGGAATCCAGTAGCTTAGGATAAGATACCGGTTTCCTCGGGGAACGCTTGGGACAGGCTCCGGTCGGAATGACAATAAAATATGAACAAAGAAGAAAAGATAAAATCACTGAATGAAAAACTTTCTCAATATGAGGAGAAATTGAGAAGGAGGATGAAAGGATACCGTGGAGTCATTCATGAAAGCGCCATGAGTGAAATGAGGCATCAGGAAGTTATGGTGTTGAAAGCCATGGTAGCGGGACTGAAGAGTGAAATTCAGAAATTAGAAAATAGTATTGTGAAAGATAGAAAATAGGAATAGAAATTGGAAAATAGAATATAGAATCAAGTCTATCTAATTTCTACTTTCTATTTTCTATTACCAATTTCCAATATCCATGTAGCTAATTTAAATATGAAACACATGCTTATCGTTATTGCTCATCCAACGGATGAATCATTTATTTTTGGCGGAATGATAGCAAAATATGCCGCGTCAGGGTGGAATATCCGCCTCATTTCAGCGGTTAGTCAAACAGCAGATGATGTATCACCTGATATCCGTCAAAGAGAGTTAGAGAAAGCAGGACAGATACTCGGAGTATCAGAGATTAAATCTCTTGGTTTTTCTGAGGGAAGATTATCTTCTATTGCTCCAGGTACACTCGAAGACATGCTGGAACAGTATATGAAAACAATGCTTCCTGATGTTGTTGTGACGTTCGGAACACTTGGGATTAATAATGATCCTGATCACCAAAAAGTGTGTTTTGCTACGACCTATGCATTTCAGAAGTATGCGAAGCATCTATGGAAATTGTCCCAACCAGAGGCTTTTACGAAAGGCCGGGGAAAAGAGTGGAAACAATATGAATATACCCGCGCATTCGGAGCAACAGAAACATATGGAAAAGAATCAAAGTTGTATTACGCCTGTTATCCAAAAAGTATCGTGGAATATTTACAAAAAATCAAAAATCTGCCCTTGGAGTCCTATGGCAAGCCGTGGGTGGGTACAGAGGATAAAAGTATAACGACTGTTTTGGATATAAAAAATGTGAAAACGAAGAAAAGAAACGCGCTTCTTTCCTATGAATCGTGTAAAGAAGAGATAGATCCGTTCGTAACCTTTGAAAAAAATCCTTTTTTACTCCATGAGTATTATCTTCTCCGTATGCAGGGTATATATGAAGTATTTATGGGGAAATCCGACCCCTATCAGGATTCTTTATAACTTCTTGAACTTCACGGAATATGTGTGTATACTATACTGATACTTATTCAGTATCAGTATAATCATCTTTCATGCGATGATAAATTTTGAGCTGAGTCGAAGGATATGAAACTCTCCCGTCAGGAAGAAATTGCATTGCTTTTAGTCTCGGAACTTGCATATTCAAAAGACACTTTTGTCTCTCTCTCCGATGTGGCTGACAAGCATGGTGTTTCGTCCTTATTTCTTAAAAAAATTGCACGGATGCTTAAAAATCAGGGGTTGGTAAGAAGCAAAGAAGGGTTAAATGGAGGATACATGTTGGGAAAACCGGCCGAAGAGATGAGTGCCTGGAATGTCATGGAAGCAGTTGGAGGCAAAACATTGGGCACAGAAGAGAGCAAAAGCATATTTATCTGTCCGCTGAGGGCTTCATGTGTCCCGCAGACCATCCGTCACCTTATTTCGGAAAGTTTGAAGCGGTATCTCTCCGATGTAACTATTGACCAGTTTATTAAAACAAAATCCTTATGAAATCATCAGCATTAGACATCCGGCATTTAAATGTGTTTATAGAAGATAAACAAATTCTTTTTGATATATCGTGTGTTTTTCAAAAAGGGCAGATAACCGTGCTTATGGGTCCCAACGGGAGCGGGAAATCAACACTTGCACACGCGTTAATGGGAGATGAAAAATATAGCTGTCACCCATCAGTGCTTAGTGTTCAGAAAGAGAGTAAAAAACAACATGTTTCGGATTCCAAGATCTATCTCAATAACAATGACATCATGTATGTATCGGTTGAGGAACGGGCGAGGAGAGGACTATTTCTCTCTTTTCAATCGCCTACTGCGGTTCCCGGAGTCAGTGTTATAGATATATTGAAATCAGCAGTGGAGAAAAAAGAGCCGAAAGATTTCTTCCAACGAACCCTCAAAGAAATTCATGCGCAATCAAAATTTCTTCATATAGATACTTCTTTATTGACCCGGAGTATTCATGACGGGTTTTCAGGCGGGGAACGGAAAAAAATAGAATTGTTGCAGGCGCTTATTCTCAAACCGTCTTTCGCGATCTTTGATGAGATTGACACAGGAGTAGATGTTGATGCTCTGCGATTCATTGCATTAGGAATGAAAAAGCTGAAGCGTCAAGGGACTGGTATCATCCTTATCACCCATAACGATAGAATCGTACAATATGTGGATGTTCAGAGAGTGCTCGTCATGAAGAAAGGGAAAATTGTGAAGGATGCAGGAAAGGAACTTATTGAGGAGATTAATAAAAAAGGATATGGGGGAATCTCATGAAGAACAATTTTTATAAAAAGGAACGGTCTGTATTTAAAGTAAAAAAAGGTCTGGATGCTTCTATCGTTGAGTCTATAAGCTGCCAGAAAGATGAACCATCATGGATGAAAGAATTCCGTTTACGGAGCTTACAGCTATTTGAAAAAATTCAAATGCCTTGTTTTGGTCCGGATTTGTCTCACATCAACTTTGATGACATGCATTACTATCTGAAGCCGACGAGAGGGATAGTCTCAAAGTGGAACAAATTACCAAAATCTATTTTAGAGACATATGAGAAAATAGGCATTCCCCAGGCTGAGAAAAAGTTTTTAAGCGGTGTATCTGCGCAATATGAATCTGAAGTTGTGTATAAGAGTCTCCAAAAAACATTATCAAAACAGGGCGTTGTATTTCTTCCGATGGACGAGGGATTAAAAAACTATCCTGAACTCGTACGGAAGTATTTTGGGACCATTGTTCCTCCATCAGACAATAAATTTGCCGCACTCAATTCCTCAGCGTGGTCCGGAGGGACATTCCTCTATGTACCAAAAAATGTAAAAGTTGACCTACCTCTTCAAGCGTATTTCCGTATTAACGCTGAGAAATTGGGTCAATTTGAAAGGACGCTCATTATTGCCGATGAGGGAAGTTCTGTCCATTACATGGAAGGGTGTACTGCGCCGCTGTATTCTACAGGGAGTCTTCATGCAGGGGTTGTAGAAATAATAGTTCAAAAGGGCGCCCGTGTCAGATATTCTACAGTACAGAATTGGAGTACGAATGTCTATAATCTTGTGACGAAACGCGCGCACGTGGAGGAGGAAGGCGTCATGGAATGGGTAGATGGAAATATTGGGAGTAAGTGTACGATGAAATATCCTTCCGTCATTTTGGCTGGGAGAAAAGCGCGGGGCGATATCCTTTCTTTATCTGTGGCAGGAGTGGGTCAGCATCAGGATACCGGAGCAAAAGCAATCCATCTGGCTCCTGAAACCACATCAAACATCCTTTCAAAATCTATTTCCCGGGGGTCAGGGAGGGCGAGTTTCCGCGGGTTTGTCAAAATCGTAAAAGGCGCAGAAAAGTCAAAAAGTTCGGTAGTCTGCCACTCACTCCTTCTTGACAAAAATTCCCGTGCTGATACGTATCCCTCAATGGAAATATTAGAACAGGATGCCCAGGCCAGCCATGAAGCGACTGTTTCAAAAATTGAAGAAGAGCAATTGTTTTACTGTAAAAGCAGAGGGCTTTCAGAAGAACAGGCACGGTCTCTCATCGTGAACGGGTTTATTGAGCCGATTGTCAAAGAGCTTCCTTTAGAATATGCAGTAGAGCTTAACCGACTTGTTGCATTTCAGATGGAGGGTAGAGTAGGATAGAAAAAATACATATGATAAATGTACAAAAAATAAAGAAAGATTTTCCGTTATTTACGCGGAAAATTCACGGAAAACCTATTATTTACCTTGATTCCAGCGCAACCGCTTTGAAACCGCAAGCGGTGATTGATGCGATGAATGTCTATTACACGCGGTGTACTGCTAATGTTTTTCGCGGAATCTATACCATTTCTGAGGAAGCAACAAAGGGATATGAAGAAGCACGTACCCTTATGGCTCGGTTTATCAATGGCAGGACAGAAGAGATAGTGTTTACACGAAATACATCGGAAAGCCTCAACCTTATCGCATATACATGGCTTCATTATCACCCTTATTCAAAAAAAAGCACGGTTGTCTCGACGATTCTTGAACACCATTCTAACTTTGTCCCCTGGCAGCAGAAAGCAAAAGAATTAGGCATCGGTTTTCGGATTGTGAAGCTTACCCCTGAGGGAACATTGAATATCAATGATATTGAAAAATTGGTTGATAAAGAGACGGTACTATTTGCTTTCACTGCAGTATCAAATGTGTTAGGCACGATTACTCCGGTTAAAAAAATAACTGCGATGGTGAAAAGGATCAATCCTCATTGTCTGGTTGTGGTTGATGGAGCACAAGCGGTACCTCATATGCCGGTCGACGTGGTCGATTGGCGAGCTGATGCGGTTGCATTTTCCAGTCATAAAATGCTTGGGCCTTCTGGCATGGGAGGATTATGGATGAGAAAAGAATTGTTAGAAGAGATGAAGCCGTTCCTCTACGGCGGAGACATGATCAAAGAAGTCCATGAAAGAGAGACTATATTTAACGATGTCCCGCATAAATTTGAAGCAGGGACGCCGTTTATCGAAGGCGCGTTTGGATTGGGTGCAGCAGTAAATTATCTTGGAAAAATTGGTATGAAAAATGTGCGCGAACACGAAAAAGCATTAACAATGTATGCAATGGAAAAAATGTCTTCTCTTGATGGTATAACAATTTATGGGCCGAAAGACATGGAGAGTAAAGCGGGAGTGCTCGCATTCCGGGTCCGGGGAGTCCATCCGCACGATGTCGCGCAGCTTTTGGATAGAGACAATATCTGTGTGCGGGTGGGATTTCATTGTGCGATGCCCTTACATGAGTATCTTGGCATCGGCCCGACAGTCCGCGCTTCCTTTAATATATATAACGGGAAAGACGATGTTGACGCGCTCGTTGAAGGACTGAAAAAAGTGAAGAAGATGTTCACCTGAAAACTCAAATCACAATATCCAAATCACAAACAATATCTAATAATCAAATTTTAAGCTTTAAATATTTTGAATTTAGAATTTGTTTGGGAATTGTGTTTTGAGATTTGTGTTTTAATTGTATGGACCTCTACCGTCAGCTCATTCTTGACCATTACAAACATCCTCATCATTTTGGTGAATTAAAAAATCCTGATATAAAAAAAACATTTTTTAATTCCGCCTGCGGAGATAAGATTACGATAACACTCAGGGTAAAAGGGAGAAAGATTGACCGAATTCAATTTACCGGCGAAGGGTGCGCTATCAGCATGGCTTCAGCTTCGCTTCTCGCTGATGAAGCAGAAGGAAAAGAGACTGGTAAAATATTAGAGATGGATTTGAAAACTGTTACAGACCTACTCCAAACCGACCTGACTCCATCGCGGGTGAAATGTGCTTTGCTTCCTCTGGAAGCGGTTCAGCAAAGCATCCTTGAATTAAAGAAGTCAAAAATGGTATAGTAAAACCCCTATGAAGAATTTTGTTACATGGAAAATTGGCGGTGAGGCGGGATTTGGCATTATGGCAGCAGGTACGATGCTTGCGAAAGCATTTATAAGAGAAGGGTATCATGCTATTGCAGGTAATGAATACCCATCACTTATCCGTGGCGGGAACAATGTAATTACGGTCGGTATCAATACCGGGGAATTCCATTCCTTACATACAGATGTTGATATTCTGATAGCGCTCAATAAAGAGACGTTTGAACTCCATAAGAGTGAACTTCACGAAGGAAGCTATGTTGTTTTTGATCCGAAAGATCAGCACGTGGCCTCTTCGGATTTCTCTCAAAAAATAGAGTGTATTGAACTCCCGTTGTCTGATATTGTACGCAACCTGAAAGCTGATGTGATCATGCGTAATACGGTCGCATTGGGCGCCACGATCGCACTTTTAGGCGCTGACTTTTCTATGCTTTCAGACGTTATTGAATCGCAGTTTAGAAAAAAGGGGAAAGACGTTATTGATGAAAATATTACGGTAGCAAAAGCCGGGTATGATGCAATCAAAAAATCGTATGGAGACAAGAATGCATATTTTCTCAATACCCCAAAGGAAAAAAAGGCCATGTATCTCATGAATGCAAGCGAAGCAGTAGGGTTGGGAGCCTTGGATGCAGGCATGAAATTTGCGGCAATTTACCCGATGACTCCCATTAATGCGCTTATCCAACTCTTTGCAGATCATGAAAAAGAACTGGGTATTTCCTATATCCAGCCTGAAGATGAGATTGCCGGCATTAATATGGCTATCGGAGCATCGTTAGCAGGCGTGAGAAGCATGGTTGCAACGTCAGGCGGGGGGTTTGCCCTTATGGTTGAAGGATTATCCCTTGCCGGTATTACTGAAACACCACTCGTTATAGATTTAGGTATGCGCCCGGGACCAGCCACCGGTATGCCCACCTGGACTGAGCAGGGAGAGCTTCTTTTTGCCATATTTTCCGGACACGGAGAATTTCCCAGGATCATCCTTGCTCCCGGAGATGTAGCAGAAAGCTATACATTATCAAAACAGGCTTTTGATTTGGCGCAACTTTATCAAATCCCGGTTTTTATTCTCACGGATAAATATCTTAATGAGAATCAGTGGTGTGTGGCAAAGAGCGTTTTTCGTGATCCGAAGAAACCGGAAGATGGAAAACGAATGATAAAAGACACAATCCCTGCGAATTTTAAACGGTATGACATGAGTGTCCCTGACGGTATATCTTCAAGAAGCTTCCCCGGTATGAAAGACGGATTATATATAGCTAACTCATATGAACATGACGAGAAAGGATTCACCACTGAGAACGCTGATGTGAGGACAAAAATGGCAGATAAACGGAAGAGAAAATTTCAAACAATTATCGATAATGCACCCTTACCCACCGTTTATGGAGAACAAAAAAGCGATGTCACATTTGTTTCATTCGGTTCAACGAAAGGCCCGATACTCGAAGCTATTAAGTTATTGGCAGGGAAAAAGATACCAGCAAAACTCATTCATTTTTCATGGGTGTATCCGTTGGACGGCAATAAAATAAAAAAATTATTAGAGAAAGAAAAGCGTCTCATCGATGTAGAAGGAAACGGTACCGGACAATTGGCACAACTTATAAAAATGGAAACAGGAATAGAGATAAAAGAGAAATTGTTGAAATATGACGGACGGCAATGGATGCCTGAAGAAATTGCTGAAGCAATTTCTTCTAATCGTAAGTACTAATTTTTAAGCACAAAATCCCTGCCTACCGGCAGGCAGGCTAAATAATATCAAAAAATGAAGTATATAAATTTCAAATTTTTGGTATTTATATATTTGAATTTATTTAGGATTTAGATATTAGAATTTAAAATTTATTTTAAGACGAATAAAGTAAGGTGTTAATAAAGTTTATGAACACGATTGATTTATTTAATACTGGTATCACTCCCACCTGGTGTCCCGGGTGCGGAAATTTTGGTATTCTCATGGCCTTAAAAAATGCTCTGACAAAACTAGCCATTCCAAATCACGATACTGCTATCGTATATGGTGTTGGATGTCATGGAAACATGCGGGATTGGATGCATGTGTATGGTGTAGAAGGATTACATGGGAGAGCTCTTCCTGTTGCGCAGGGAATTAAATTAGCAAATAGCAAGCTTACAGTTATTGCAGAAACCGGAGACGGGGATTGTATGGGAGAAGGTGGTAACCACTTCATCCATGCTGCAAAAAGAAATCCCAATATTACTGTCATAGTACACGACAATCAGGTGTATGGTCTGACGACCGGACAGGCTGCCCCGACTGCGCAGAAGAAACTGATTACAAAATCCACCCCGAGCGGTGTCGTCGAACCACCGCTTCTTCCGGTATCACTTGCCTTAGTTGCCGGAGCCACATTTGTCAGCCGTGGATTTGCAGGAGATATCCCGGGTCTTACAGATATTCTCATGAAAGCAATCCAACACAAAGGGTTTTCCGTCGTAGATATCCTTCAGCCATGCGTCACATTTAACAAAGCCTATCCTCATCAGTGGTATAAAGACCATATATATGCGATTCATCCAATGCAAACACGTCAGGAAGCACTGGGAAAGTCCATGGAATGGGGACCAAAGATTCCGGTAGGTGTTTTCTTTGATGAAGTCAGAGATACATCAGAAGACATTGAATCAGTAGCGACAACTCCTCTTGTCGATTCTTCTTTAGGAATCCCCAAACGAGATGAGATACTAGATATGTTTGTATAAGTTGTTGACTTTAAATTTAGCAGTTGTTATACTAGACTGCTAAAATAAAAATATGTCATTCCGAGCCTTTGCGAGGCCTGCCTGTTGGCAGGCAGGAATCCCGTTTGGGATCTCTCGCTTACACTCGAGACGACGCTAATTTTTCAATGGCTGATTTATACGTACAACAAGATATGCTTCTTCCGGTAGTCCCCATTAGGGATGGTGTGGTGTTCCCTGGCACTGAAATGATTTTAACATTTGGCCGAGCCCGGTCAGTTTCAGCAATCGAAGCCGCTCAAACGACCGGAAAACGGGTCATTTTTACCATGCAGAAAAATACGAGTATCAACGATCCGGTTCCATCAGACCTTCATACTGTAGGAACCATGGGAGAGATCGTCCAGATGATGAAAAATGAAGGGGAAATTAATGCACTTGTTCGGGGACTCACCAAAGTCAAGATTGAAGCGTTTGAGACTGTTGATCCGTTTTTTGTAGCCAAAGCCCGTGAAATTGCTGATATCGTTACTGATGATGACGAGACAAAAGCGTTGTCAAATCATATGGTGAGTGAGCTCCGCCGGGCCGTAAAGCTCGGGAAAACCATTGATTTTCTTACATTCATGAACATAATGTCCGGTAGTACCGCTCTTACTATTTCCTATCAACTCGCATCAATTCTTGACCTCAAACCACGGGAACGGCAGGAACTCCTGGAAATCCCGTTTGTGAAAGACCGTCTGATTCAGGAAAACCAGTATTTGTCCCACGAGATAAAAATTCTTGAGATTGAGCAGAATATCGCGACCAAAACACAGGAAAAATTTGATAAAAATGTCAAAGAGCAGGTGCTTCGGGAACGGATAAAGACCATAGAAAAGGAATTAGGTGATGATGACGATGATAAAGATATTAAAGAACTCCGTGATAAGATAAAAAAAGCCGGCATGCCGGAAGAGGTACGTGCGAAAGCTGACAAAGAACTGTCCCGTTTGGCAAAAATGTCACAATATAATCCGGAAACTTCATATGTCCGGTCATATCTCGAGACACTTATAGAGTTACCGTGGTCCGTTTCCAGTCCAAATAATGTTCACATCAAAGATGCAGAGAGCGTACTGAATACCGATCACTATGGTTTAGTGAAAATCAAAGAGCGTATATTGGAGTATTTAGCAGTTATGAAACTGAGAGGCCAAAGGAATCAGGAAATTGACGAGCAGGCCGTTGAGGATGGAAAAGGAAAAGAGGAAAAACGAAAAGGGAAATCCCCGACAATTCTCTGTTTCGTTGGTCCTCCCGGGGTCGGAAAAACATCTATCGGAAAATCTATTGCCAGATCAATTGGCAGGAAATTTGTGAAAATGTCCCTCGGTGGCATAAGGGATGAGGCGGAAATCAGAGGCCATAGACGGACGTATGTTGGGGCACTCCCCGGAAGGATTATCCAAGGCATTAAACAAGCAGGGACGAAAAATCCGGTTTTTATGTTGGATGAGATTGATAAAGTCGGGGCGGATTTCCGAGGTGACCCGTCTTCCGCATTGTTGGAAGCATTGGATCCTGAGCAGAATTATGCATTTTCAGATCACTATTTAGATGTAGCATTTGATTTATCTGATGTATTTTTCATTACTACCTGTAACGTCCTTGATACTATTCCTCCAGCTCTCCGCGACCGGCTGGAAATAATCCATTTCCCAGGGTATACGGAAGAAGAAAAATTTCATATCGTGAAAGATTTCCTTTTTGAAAAACAACAAACGGTTCATGGCATACCAAAAAATACTGTTTCTATGACTGATCAAGCGATGTATGAGCTTATTCGACGGTATACCAGAGAAGCAGGAGTGCGCAATTTGGAACGGGAAACCGCATCAATTTTTCGGAAAATTGCGAGAAAAATAGCGGACGGTGAAGAGGCAATGAAGAAGAACTTTGAAATTGGCAGAGGTGATTTACCGAAATATTTGGGTCCATACAAATTTAATTCAATTCTCGCTGAGAAAAAGGATGAAGTCGGAATGTCCACGGGTATGGCATGGACTGAAGCAGGAGGAGAAATACTGTTTATTGAGGTCGCGCTCATGCCGGGAAAATCCAGTTTGACCTTAACCGGTCAGTTGGGTGACGTCATGAAAGAATCTGCACAAGCTGCACTTTCATATGTAAGGAGCAAATATAAAACATTCGGTTTAGCTGAAAATTTTTATAATAAACTTGATATTCATATCCATGTACCCGAAGGAGCAGTTCCAAAAGACGGGCCTTCAGCCGGAGCTGCTATCACCACCGCGCTGGTTTCAGCGCTGACCAAAATTCCGGTCAGACGAGCAGTTTCAATGACCGGAGAGATTACGCTTCGGGGACGGGTTTTGGAAATCGGCGGGGTGAAGGAAAAAGTGATTGCAGCCCACCGGGCGGGCATCAAGACGATTTGTCTGCCGAAAAACAATAAAAAGGATTTGGAAGATATTCCAAAAAGCGTCACTAAAGATCTTCATTTTGTTTTCGCTGAGAATGTCGATGAAGTGCTTGCTGTTGCACTTTCCAAACCCCTCCGTCCCTCTCGTCATTTCGAGTCCCGTCGTCGGGACGAGAAATCTCGTTCGAAATAACAGGAAATAGTCTAAAAATCATTAAGTCCTTCACTTCATAAACTCATATACTTTCTGCGAAATGGTAGCCAGGAGTTGGAGCGTTTTCGGTTCATCTGCGACATCTCCCGTAAACAGACCGATGTAATAGGTTGTTTTTGGTCCAACGACGATCCCCACATCATGTAAGAAGCCAACAGCGTTTCCTGTTTTATGATATACAACCGTCCCTTTAGGAAGGAGCGCTGGTATCCTGTCTTCAATTTTTCCGTCTTTGAGGTAGGAGAGCATTTCAAGAGTGAGCGCTTTATTGGCAACTTTTTCCTGGTATAGTTTTTCCATGAGGCGCGCCATGTCTGCATTTGACGTTTTATTGTTTTCCATGTCAGTTTGGATCATGCCCCAACTATCCATAAACACCTGGATTTTATCCATCCCGACGGTGTATCTGCCGAGGATATGGGCCGCGGTATTATCGCTTTCCTGTATCATGAGACGTGCGAGCGTTTTAATGCTATACACTGTGCCGATAGGATCATATCGTATAGATCCGGTTCCGTAATCCTGAATATCATCCGGCTGGATCGTTACCTGTGTATCCAAATCAATATCTCCTTTTTGGACTAGGTAATATAAAGCACCAAGTATCGGAAGTTTATTGACCGATGCTCCGGTAAAGATGAGATTTTCATTGATACTGACCGTAAAATCATT
>Ga0265297_10002055_pt1 | contig 43025 bp, 45 predicted proteins | sample Munlanlwell13791_FD_192502 | JGI IMG/M metagenome (GOLD analysis project Ga0265297, IMG submission 192502) | Leachate microbial communities from a municipal landfill in Southern Ontario, Canada - Leachate well 137-91 | ecosystem: Engineered > Solid waste > Landfill > Unclassified | place... | reverse complement strand
ACGCGAGCTGGGTTCAGAACGTCGTGAGACAGTTCGGTCCCTATCTGTTGTGGGCGTAGGAGACTTGAGAGGAGCTGACACTAGTACGAGAGGACCGCGTTGGACATACCGCTGGTGTACCAGTTGTCCCGCCAGGGGCACCGCTGGGTAGCTACGTGTGGCAGGGATAAGCGCTGAAAGCATCTAAGCGCGAAGCCCCCCTCAAGATTAGGTCTCCATGAAGGGTCGTTGAAGACGACAACGTTGATAGGCTGCAGGTGTAAAGGCAGTAATGTCAAAGCCGAGCAGTACTAATTACCCGAAACTTTCTACTGGGGCGGAGTTGTCCTGGTCAGGGTTTTTGTGAATTTGAGTAGTTTCTTCCCATGTTAAAATATTGAGAATGATAGGTAGAGACGCACGGCCGTGCGTCTGTACAACAACAGCTAAGGCTATTAAGGTGGCAATAGCGACGGGGTTCCACCTCTTCCCATTCCGAACAGAGAAGTTAAGCCCGTCAGCGCCAATGGTACTGCGAAAGTGGGAGAGTAGGTCGCCGCCGTATTAAACAGATCCCCGGTTCTTCATTGAGCCGGGGATCTTCTTTTTTGCCATAACCGGGGATAAAGGATAAAGGATAAAGTGAAAAGGATAAAGTAGGGGACTCCGGAGATTGGCGCAAATAGTATCAGAGTCATGAAAGATTCGTCGAAATTCGGATTGTGGCGTACTTTATCCTTTTTACTTTATCCTTTATCCTTTTCAATAGATAGTGCTTAAAAAAAGAAGATCCCCGCAATCCCTGCAAGAGGTATTAAATAGACAACATCCACTTTGAATTTTACTATCAGAGTGAGAACCGTCAGAAAAATGACGGCAGAGGGCCAAACAAGTTCCGCTTCTTTGCTAACAGTAAAGGCAGCCGAGAAGATCATTCCAATGATGGCCGGCCTCATCCCTTTAAAAATAGCCGCTAATAGAGTTGAATCTTGGATTTTTTTCAGAAATCCTGTGAGTAAAATCATCACAAACCCTGGAGGCAGAAAGATCGCAAGAGTAGCGACACAAGCGCCTAAATAACCTGCAACCCGGTATCCAATGAAGGTTGCCGAAAGAATGACCGGCCCGGGAGTAATCTGACCCATGGCAATGGCATCAGCAAATTCTTTGGTAGTCAACCAATGGAACCCTTCGACAATGACCTGATGCATCGCTGGTATTATGACATATCCCCCGCCAAAAAGAGTAAGACTCATTCCCGAAAAAGTCAGGAATATGGTTCGGTTAATCTTGTACCAGCCAAGCGTATCTATCCTGAAGAGCGTAATGGCAAAAGCGATCAAAGTAACTGTGACAATCAGAATAACTGTAATAAGCAGATATTTTCGGTAGTTAAATGGAGTTCGTTTTATCTCTCTCTTTTCAGCTTCGGGTCCAGGTCGATAGTAAAACAAATATCCGGCGAAGGCACTGGAAACAATCACAAGAAGTGTGGCAAAAAACGAATGAATTGTCAGCAAACAAATGGCTGCAATAAGGCACATCATTATTTGCTTGAAATCTTTTACCTGTTTTTGTGCCATAGAGAATGCGATACTCAGAATCACGGCTGAAATGGCCGGCAAAATGCCCATAAAAAATTTGGTAAAAACGGGCAATTCACCATATGTAGAATAGATGATTCCCAATCCGACAATCATAAGAAAGCCCGGAATAATTGTAGCGAACATACTCACAAGCGCTCCTTTCACACCTCTCAGATGATAGCCAATATAGGTAATCACATTAATGGCTACTGCTCCCGGCAGGACTGAGGCCAGCGATAATCCATCCAGCAAAAGCTCCTCCCTGATGATTTTATCTTTGTCGACCAACTGTTTCTGAACCACTGCGACCAAAGCCATAAACCCGCCCCACGAGATCGCTCCGATTTTTAAAAAGGTAAAAAAAAGGTATTTGAGGGATATCTCTCTGTCAGAATGCATGCGTTTGAAAATTTTGTACAAGATAATTAATTTGAATCATCCATTTAAATAAGGTAAAAGCTATATTTACATACGAATCGGACAACTATTGGTATAATGGGTAAAATGGCTGTATTTCTATTCCTCCCGGAAAGAAAAGAGTTGTTTTAACTGAAGAATGACTACTTAACATGAATAAAGCAGAAATTTTAGGTTTAAAGAAAGAGGCAGAAATCCATCTGCTGACCGAATTGCTTCCATTTTGGACCTCCCGAATGAGAGATGATGTGAATGGTGGTTTCCTGACACATTTTGATCAATACGGTAAAGATACCGGCGAAGATGAAAAATCACTGATTGCGCAGACCAGATGTATATATACCATCGCCTCTGCTCACCGGGCAGGTTATGGGGATGGGAAACTGGCAGAATTAGCCAGCCATGGTGTGGATTTTCTGATCGGCAAAATGTGGGACAAAGAGCATGGCGGTTTTTTTTGGATGATGAACCGTAAAGGCGAGGTAAAAATTGATCAGAAAATAATCTACGGCCACAGTTTTGCGATCTATTGCCTGAGCGAATATACGTTAGCTACAGGTGATCCCCGAGGCAGGGAATATGCAGAAAAGGTATTTGACCTTTTGCAGAAATACTGCGCAGATACGCGCTTTGGCGGTTATTGGGAGATGTTTCACCGCGACTGGACCCTTTGCGGACCAGGTAGTCAGGGGGGCGACCGCAAAACCCTGGATGTGCATATGCATTTGATGGAAGCTTTTACCACCTTGTATGAATGTACCGGACAGGAGGTACACCGCAGAAAATTACTGGAAGATATTGACCTGTTGTTGAACAAGATCATCCATCCGGTTTACAAAACGGGCATTCCTCAATTTTTCAAAGATTGGACCGTTGCACCGCAGATCAAGTTCGACATTATCTGGGGTTGGGACCGTTTTTCGGAAGAAGGCCAGAAAGGGAATTCTACCGACAATACTTGTTATGGACACAATGCCGAATTTGCCTGGTTGCTCTTGCATTCGCTTGAGATCCTGAAGATCGATCGCGATGACTACCTTGAATTATTTAAGATCATTTACGATCATACAGTCGACAATGGGATAGATACTGAATTTGGAGGCGTCTATGTTGAAGGTCCCCATTCCGGCGGAGTGTACGACAAGGAGAAGGAGTTCTGGCAACAAGCGGAGGTATTAATTGGCTTATTGGATGCTGTCATTCTCTTCAAATCAGACAAATACTGGGATGCTTATAAAAACGTTCATAGGTTTGTATACGACAAAGTAGTCAACAAAGGGGTAGGTGAATGGTACCCATTGCTTTCGCGCAAGGGAGAACCAATCTGGACACACATGGGGCACTCCTGGAAGATCAATTACCATACGGTGAGGGCTGCCATTCAGAGCATAAACCGATTGAATATTCTGATGAAATAGATTGAAATTTTTATTGCTAACAGCCAATAGCTAAAAACCAACAGCTTAAATTATAACTATTAACGCTACACAAAGATGAAATACAAAGGCAGGTACGAAGTATTTGATCCGGCACAAATCAAGACATATCCCGTCAAGGGAAGAAACAATAAAGTCAAATTCGGAGATCTCCGCGAAATAGACGAGGTGCTGAGCAGTACCATCGATTTGCCTGAAGAGGTAAAGAAAAGTATTGATTCACTTGCAAACGAGATCATTGAACGCCGGGCAAAAGGTCAGCCAATATTGCTGTTTACGGGTGGCCATCTGGTAAAAAATGGACTGAACAGGTTGCTGGTCGATTTGATTCACAAAGGTCTTTTCACGATCATCTCCGGAAACGGAGCCACATCCATCCACGATTTTGAACTGGCGCTGATGGGTGAAACCAGTGAATACGTCCCGCAGGCATTGGAAAAGGGCGAATTTGGCATGGCATGGGAATTTAACTTCATCAATGCGGCATTGAGCGTTGGAAACAAGAAGAAACTGGGATACGGTGAATCGGTAGGTAAGATGATCTGCAAAAGGAAATTTCGTAATAAAGTTGCCGGATATCTATGTGTTGACGAGAAAACAATTGAATTTGAACATCCCGAATTAAGCATTGCTGCTGCCTGTTACGAAGAAAAAGTGCCCTATACGGTACATGTCGGAATTGGAACCGATGTCCTCGACCAGCACGCTTGGTTTGATGGTTGTGCCAAAGGAGGATGTTCCGGACGGGATTTCCTTATTTACACACAGGAGGTTTCCAAATTGACCAAAGGCGGAGTGATCCTGAATATCGGAAGCGCTGTTACCGGACCCGAAGTCTTTTTAAAGGCGGCATCCATGGTTGGAAATGTAGGAAAGACCCCGAATGACATTCTGACTGCTAATTTTGATCTCAGACCTTACAAGCCTGAAACTGCCACCGACGAGACTACAGTAGGGTATTATTTCCGCGATCAAAAAAGCATAGTCGCCCGCATTCCACAAGCCTACGGTGGCAGGGGTTTTTACATCGAGGGAAATCAAATTCAAACAATTCCCTATCTTTATCAACAACTGATCAAACAACTTAAGTCACTCTAGTCACTTTAGCTCACTTTAGTCACTTCTTAATCAAACTACTAAATGAACTTAACCTTAACTTCTCTCGACTGGCTGGTCTTCTCCATCGTGATGATCGGAAGTATGGCTTTTGGTTTATACATGGCATACAGGAAAAAGGCAAGTGAAAACAGTTCTAATTTCTTCCTGGGGGGGAGAAAAATCGCATGGCCGATTGTCGGTGCGTCACTTTTTGCCACCAATATCGGGGCTGAGCATCTGGTCGGTCTGTCGGGAGACTCATACAGGTATGGTTTGTCAGCAGGATCTGTTGAGTTAACCACAGCCATCACGCTCGGGTTTGCCTGTGCCATCCTGTTCCCCTATTACATGAAGAACAAGATCTTTACCATTCCTGAATTTTTGGAATTGAGGTACGATCGGCGAGCAAGGACATTTTTCTCAGGTTTGATGTTGATCATCAGCGTGATGACGAAGCTGGCATTTACGCTGTTCGCAGGAGCGTTGGTTCTTAACAGTATTATGGGTTGGAATGTGATGACAACGGTATTCTATATTGGCGCGGTTGTCGCCGTCTTTACCATTATCGGAGGATTTACTGCCGTAGCCTACACAGATGCTATTCAAGTCATCATTATTTTGCTTGGATCCTCCATCATGCTCTTTATTGGATTGGACAAAGTCGGAGGCTGGGGTGGTCTGATGGAGAAAGTCCCGGAGATGATGAAGATTTCCAAACCAATTTCCGATCCCGTATATCCCTTTTGGGGAATATTGGCAACGGCTTTTTATGCGGGAATCTTCTATTGGGGGATTGACCAGGTGAATGTTCAGCGGACACTTTCGGCGCCTGACCTGAAAAATGCCCGTTGGGGTGCCATGTTTGCCACCTTCTTAAAATTGTTTCCGATATTCATTTTTGCCTTGCCTGGAGTTATCGCTTTTGCCTTGTTCCCCAATGAATTACAAGGGGATTCAACCAAACAGACTTTCGTGCTTCTTTTGAACAAACTCATGCCAACCGGATTGAGAGGATTGATGCTCGCCTCGCTGATGGCAGCCTTAGTGACTTCACTGATAGCAGTTTTAAACTCCGTTTCGACCCTTGTTGTAAGGGATTTTATCCTTGAGTTCAAGCCAAATGTTTCTGAACGTAGGCAGGTGACACTTGGCCGTTATGTTATTGTTCTGGTCACATTACTTGGGTTTGGCGCCGCATACCTGGTTTACAAAAATGAGGAAGGGTTGTACAAGTACCTGCAGACCATTTCGGCTTATCTGGTAATACCTGTATTTCCCGCCATATTCTTTGGAATCGTTAGTAAAAAAGTAACGATGAAAGGGGCAATTGTATCCGTATTTGTCGGGATAGTCCTGGCAACAATATTTGTAATTGATCAATTGATCGGGCCAGCGGCCGGAGCGCAATATTTCCCTATTCTGCACCATCCGCTCACTTTGAATTTTGGTTTTAGAGGTCTTTGGGCTGAGATTCTTATAACAGGAGTACTTTTTGCAGTCTCTGCTTTTACTGAAAAGACAGCACCTGAAAAACTGGAAAAAACGACGATCAACTATTCAAAAGGTATAGCACCATTCGAAGGAATAACAGACTGGCGTTTGATCTGGAGCATACTTGCACTCATTACATTGTCGCTTTATATTTGGTTGAGTTGATAGATCGGAAAAATTTTATTATCCCCCATGCTGGAAAGTTTAATGAAAGCATGGGGGATTTTTTTTACCTTTATTCCTGCAATGGACCCTGCTAAACTCAATGAACTTACAATCTCCCTTCAGAAAGGCGAAAAATTTGCTTACGAAGAGATTTACAACGATTATTTCGGTGTCATCTACCATTTGTCCTTACAATATCTTCACGATACCACCATTGCGGAGGAGATCGTGCAGGATTCGTTTATGAAATTGTGGGAAATCAGGGAGACCCTTAATGACCAGTTTAACATCCTTAGTTTCCTGTACACCATCACCAAAAACAACTGTCTTAACTATCTACGGAATCAGAAAATTGCCTTGAAACATCAGGAGAACCTCAGATACCTGGAGATGCAGTTCAATTACGAGGCTCTGGAAAAAATGGGGAATTATCTCGAATTTGAAGTACTGCGCGGGAAGATTGATCAGGCAATTGCCGCGCTACCTGCTGACCTTCGGGAGACCTTCCTGTTGAGTCGTTTCGATGAACTCTCTTACAAGGGAATAGCCATCAAACAGACCATCAGCGTGAAGACTGTTGAAGCCAGAATATCGAAAGCCTTGCGGATATTGCGCCACGAACTGAAAGATTATCTTGCAATTATCTATTTAATAACCAAACTATTGTCTTAGTCTGTTGAAATTGTTTTCATTTTCTGCATTTTTTTGATAGGGTAGAACGATGGTTGTGTGTTTAGTGATTAATACCGAAAAAAATGTCAGAAGAGATTTTCATCCGAATTTTAAACAATTCAGCCACCGATGCTGAAAAGAGCAGCTTCTTCCAATCCATTGAAGAAGATAGTGATCAGCGCGAACAGTATAAGCAATGCAAAAATCTTTATGTTGCTTCAAGTCTGAATCCTGAATTGCATGATTCGATTCAGAAAGAGAGCTTCGAAAGGTTCTGGGACCGGGTGCATCCTGGTAAGCAGCAGAAAGTCTTGAATTTGTGGTACCGTTATGCGGCCGTCGTTCTGGTAACGCTGGCCACCAGTTTTTTGGTTCAATACCTGATTCCTGAAAAGCAGCCGGGCGATGAAATTGTACAGCAAATTGAGTATTCTTCCGAGAAAGGTTCGGTTTCTAAAGTTCTGCTGGAAGATGGCTCTGCAATATGGTTAAGTTCAGCGACCAGCGTTAAGCTGGAAAAGAGGGGGAATGGCGAGATGATGGCACGGATGAGTGGCGAAGCCTATTTTGATCTGGTTTCCGATCCCGGAAGAAAGTTTTCTGTTGATATGGGATCCTTCAAGGTACGGGACATCGGTACAAAATTCAACATCCGGGCCTATAAAGATGAACCAGGCGTCTATACCTCGCTGGTTGACGGGAAAATTGAATTTTTATCAAAGGCAGATCAGAAATTGCTTACCATGAAGCCCGGGGAATACATGCAATTCAACAAACAATCCATGAAGATGACCTTGTCTGAACAGGATCCCACCATCGCGACTGCCTGGAAGGATGGAAAATTTGTTTTTATCGACAAAACTCTGTCAGAGATCTGTCATGAACTGGAGAATTGGTACAATGTGAGGATTGTCATAGAAAACAAAACACTGGCCGGAACGAAGTACACCAGTGTGATCAAACGGACCACAACCATTAAGTTGGTGCTGCAAATGCTTTCGTTAACAGACAAGATCAAATATTCAATAACCGATAAGAAGGAGGGAAGTGACATCGTATTGATTTATTAAAAAAAAAGGTACACCCGTGGAGGGGTGCACCTGATTTCAGTTATCGAAACTGACGGTAATCAGTTTCCATGTTAAACTAAAACACAATTCAAAATTATGAAAAAAAATGATGATTTGCTGTGTTTTACACAGCAAAGGTGGAAAAAAACTATCCGGATCATGAAACTAACAGTTGGACTACTTCTTATGACGATGATCACCGCTACGGCGGTGAATACCTACAGTCAGAATGCCCGTATATCGCTGAATGTAAAGGATGGTACCATCCTTGATATTTTCAGGGAGATTGAGCGGAACAGCGAGTTCGGGTTCTTCTACAAAAGCGAAGAGATGAACCTCGAAAAGCGTCAATCTATTGCGGTTTCGGGGGCTACCATTGATGATATACTCAAAAGGGTACTCGACGAGAATTATTCCTATAAGATTCTTGATAAAAATATTGTAGTCACCAAAGGGAGTTTGGAGGCGATCCAGCAGCAAACCAGAAAGGTTTCGGGAAAAGTGACTGATGCATCCGGAGGAACGCTTCCGGGGGTTTCTGTGGTCGTAAAAGGAACAACTATAGGAATAGTCACCGATTCCGAAGGCAATTACTCGCTGGCCAATATTCCTGAAAGCGCAACTTTGCTGTTTTCGTTTGTTGGGATGAAAAGACAGGAAGTTTCTGTTACCGGTAAAACAACTATTAATATTATATTGGCCGAAGATGCCATTGGACTTGAAGAAGTTATAGCAATTGGTTATGGAACCATGAGGAAAAGCGACCTAACTGGTTCGGTCACAAATGTTGATGTAAAGAGATATACAGAACTTCCAAATGTTTCAGTAATACAGTCTATGCAGGGATCGGTTGCAGGTTTAAACATAGGTGCAGTTAACCAAGCGGGCCAAGATCCAACAATTTCTATTCGCGGTCAAAATACACTTTCAAGTACTGCAGATGCTAATGCGCCATTAATAGTAGTTGATGGAACTATCTACCGTGGAAGCCTTATTGATTTAAACAACTCGGATATTGAGTCAGTTGATATTTTGAAAGATGCAAGTTCTGCCGCCATTTATGGTTCACAAGCATCAAATGGGGTCATGCTCATTACAACCAAAAAAGGGAAGACAATGACTAAACCAATTATTAATTATTCAGGGAGCTATTCCGTACAGGTTCCTTCCAATAAACTGAAACCTATGCAATCTGCTGAATATACTGAATTCTACCCTGATATTTATTGGGAGAATGGTAGCCGTTTATCACCCGATTATTTGCAGCCCAATCCGACTTTTTCTATCGCTCAACACTTGAAAAACAATAATATTATCAATGGATTTAATAATGGGGTTGATAACAACTGGTGGGGATTGTTTACAGGGAATGGATATATTAATAACCACAACCTGAGTTTGCGTGGAAAATCAAATGAACTGGATTACTTTATTTCCGGTGGATTTACTGATGTCAAAGGATTTGTTAAGAACGATACCTATAAAAAATACAATTATCGGATCAATCTTAATGCAAAAATTAATGACTGGATGAAAGTAGGGGTTGAATCGTTCCTGACATCAAGTGATTATTCCGGAGTTTCTCCTGATATCGCTGAGCTATTTAAGCTTCAACCATGGGCACCAATTTATGATGAGAATAATGAAATTATCAAAACGCCAAGTATAGGGTTAAACCCATTTTTAATAATTCAGCAGGATGATTCGGATAGAAGATTGAATATTTTTGGCAATATACATGCTGACATTAAGTTACCTTTAAAGGGGTTAAGCTATAAGATTAATTTTTCTCAGAATTACAGGACAACAAACCAAGACAATTTTAATCCCTGGGGAGCCACTTATACAGGGTCAGGATATAAAAATTCATACATAAATTACGATTGGACTGTTGACAATATTATCACTTACAATAATACCTTTAATGAAGTGCATAATGTAAATGCCACTTTAGTTTACGGAGTTGAAAAACGCGACTATTCTTTTACCCAAACTGGAGCTCAAAATTTTGTAAACGATTTATTAGGTTATTATAGCCTGGAAGCAGGCAACCCAACGCTTAGGTCGCTTAATACAGGTAAACAGCAGGAGCAAAGTCTATACTCCATGGGACGTGTAATGTATAATTACAAAAACAGATACTTGCTAACCGGCACAGTAAGAAGGGATGGATTTTCCGGTTTTGGCACTACAAAAAAAATTGGGGTCTTTCCATCTGTCGCCCTTGGTTGGGTTATGAGTGAAGAAAGATTTATTAAGGATAAGGCAAGTTGGCTGAATTATCTAAAATTAAGAGGTTCATATGGACAAACCGGGAGAAGAGGTATTGGAGCGTATGATACACGTGCTGTGGTAAAATCAATGCCAATATAGTGTTTGGAGATGGCGGGGCAGCAACCCAGGGCGAATGGATAACAAGCATGGAAAATAATCAACTGGGATGGGAAACTACTACAGGTTTAAATGTAGGGGCTGATTTTTCACTCCTGAATTCAAAATTATATGGCAATGTCGAGTATTATAACAATAATACTAAGGATATTTTATATGCCATTCAATTACCGACATTGACAGGTTTTTCAAGCATGAAGACCAATAGTGGGAAAGTCGCAAACCACGGTCTTGAATTTACATTAACAGGGCAAATCATTAAAACCAATGAATTATCTTGGAATGCAACGGTTAATTTCTCGAGAAACCGGAATAAAATTGTTTCCATACTGGGGGCAGATAATAATGGTGATGGGAAAGAGGATGACCTTATTGCTAACAATCTATTTATAGGCGAACCCCAACAAGTTATTTACGACTATAAAATTATTGGCATGTGGCAATTAGCCGACCGTGTTGCCGGTGTAATCCCAACAGGCTTTTTCCCTGGAACATACAAAATTGCCGACCTAAATAAAGATGGTGCCTATACTGCTGCCGCAGACAGAACAATTTTAGGGTACAATGATCCTAGCTATCGTTTAGGCATATCGAACATGCTGGATTATAAACGATTCAGTCTTTATCTTTTTATTAATACCATACAAGGAGGCAAGGATTATTATTATGGTCCTGACGACCCTTTCATAGACAAACAAGATCAATTATCATATGAAAATGTTCCAAAAGGAGCCTGGGATTACTGGATGCCTGAAAACCCGAATGCTCATTTTCGAAGGTTAGACGTTGCAACACAGTTACATCCCAATAGATATGCCCAAAGGAATTTTATCAGGTTACAAGACGTTTCAATTTCTTATACATTTAATAAAAGCCTGTTAGACAGATTTAATATAAGAAACCTTAAAGTTTTTATAAGCGGTAAAAACCTAGTTACAATTACGAAATGGAGAGGTTGGGATCCTGAAACAGGAACTGGGTTTACTCCGGGCATGCCTGTGATGGCAAGTTATACACTTGGTGTTAATGTTGAATTTTAAAAATAAAGATCATGAAAAAAATAAAATATTTAACGATGGTTTTTCTGGCAACCATTATTTTCTATTCGTGCAATGAAGATAAATGGTTAAAAGAAGTACCTTTTGATTTCTATTCACCCGAAAACTCTTATGTTACAGCAGCACAATTTAATTCAGCAGTAGCGACGTTGTATGGAAATGTAAATTCATATATGTTGTGGAATCCGGATATTAATATTGAGTACCATTATGGTTCCGACATTGCTTATTGTCCGCTTGGTCCCACAATCAATTTAAATTCATATAGTGATGCATTAATACCTGAATATTCCAATGCTCTTTTTTATTGGAAAAATAACTTTAGAACAATTTTTGATGCCAACGTCATCATTGGACGTATAGACGGAAAAGAAACAGAATTCAAGTCAGAAACTGAACGAAATATATTGAAAGCCGAAGCAATGTTCTTCAGGGCATTTGCATACAGAAACCTTGGAATCATGTTTGGTGGGGTACCAATTGTCCTCAAGGAAATTTCAGAACCCCGAAGAGATTTCGTGAGGGCATCGCCTGATCAGGTTTGGTCACAATGTATCAATGATTTGAAATTTGCCGTCGCTAATCTTCCGGGTGTTACGGAACTAAAAGAAGAGGGACGGTTGACAAAGGCAGCTGCCAATCATCTTTTAGCTGAACTATATATTATTAAAAAGGATTACGATAAGTCAATTGCATCTGCATCTGTCATAATTGACGATCCTAATTATGCATTAATGACTGACCGTTTTGGTACCAGAAAAGACAAGCCGGGTGATGTATATAATGATCTATTTGTAAGGGGAAACCAAAACCGGAATCATGGAATTAATACGGAATCAATTTGGGTGGCACAATATGAATATAAGGTGGAAGGAGGAGGCAGTGGAAGCAAATTATGCCGGTATTTAATCCCAAATTATTGGTCTATAACTGGGAATACTGACCGTAAAAACCTGTTTATTGGCCCAACATCGAAATATGGAGGTAGGGGAATTGGAGTAATTACACCTTCAGATTACCTTCTAAAAGATATTTGGATGAAGGATCCAAATGATATGAGGAATTCAGGATACAATATTATTCGGGATATTGTTGCCGATAATCCCGCATCTGCATATTTTGGGCAGAAGATTGTAGAGAGTGGTGCAAATACTAATTATCCAGATCCCTTGAAAAGATATTGGAATGTTATTATTGCAAAAGCAGCCCCGATTAATAATTTTCCTGTAGAAACTATAGATGATCCGGTTACCGGAAAAGTAAATATTGCTGCTGAAAATACCTTTCGTGATGATTACTATATGCGTTTAGCAGAAACTTACTTGTTGCGGGCTGAAGCATACCTTGGAAAAGGCGATAAAATAAATGCAGCAAAAGATATAAATGTTGTAAGGGCAAGGGCAAAAGCTATTCCTGTTGAAGCATCAACGGTTAACATTGAATATATCCTTGATGAAAGGGCAAGAGAACTGAATTTTGAAGAATTGAGAACTTTTACATTAATGAGGATGGGTAAACTTGTTGAAAGGGTGAGCACTTATCATCCAATGTATAACGGGAAATATACCTCTCACATAATTAAAAATTTCCAAAATCTTTGGCCTATTCCCCAGTCTGAAATAGAAAGGAATACAGAAGCTGTTTTGGAACAGAACCCGGGGTACAAATAAAACTGGCTTAATGTTTTAATTTCTATAGTTAAGTTTAGTTAGTTTGAATATTAGGGAGAAAAAAATTTTCTCCCTAATATGATATTTTTTAAATCCGGAAGTATTTGTATCATATAGATTGTCTTTAAATCAATAATACTATGTACATCATAGAATCCTATTATACAGCTATCTACCTGAGCATTGTGACCATGTTTTGCTGGGGGTCGTGGGCCAATACACAAAAAATGGCTTCAAAAAAATGGCCATTCCAGTTATTCTACAGAGATTATGTAATTGGTGTATTCTTGTTTTCATTGGTTTGGGCATTTACCTTTGGAAGTAACGGAGAAAGTGGCCAGGGATTTTTAGAGAATTTTTCACAGGCTGGATATAACATGATGTTTATTGCTTTTTTAGGTGGGGTAATATTTAACCTGGCAAATATCTTGCTTGTTGCAGCAATTGATATTGTAGGTTTGGCAATTGCCTTTCCTGTGGCAATCGGAATTTCATGTGCACTAGGAACAACAATAAATTATTTTGCCCAGCCAGGAGAAACCATAGTAAGTTTGCTTTTCACTGGTATATTTTTCTTCTTGGTTGCCGTGGTTATTAATTCTTTTGCTTATAAAAGACTGCAATCTGCAAAGCAAGAAAAATCCTATAAGGGACTATTTATCTCAATGCTTTCCGGCCTTTTCATGGGGATTTTTTACTATGCAGTGGCAATTTCCATTTCTGCCGATTTCGAAATTATACAATGTGGAAAGTTAACCCCTTATACGGCAGTCGTCTTGTTTTCACTGGGCGTATTATTGTCCGATTTTATTTGGAACAGTAATATTTTGGCGAAACTAAAATTATGGGATAGAGTGGATTATTCAAGTTTCTGGAATGGAAAACCTAGTTTACATTTAGTCGGGATACTTGGAGGGGTTATTTGGAGCATTGGCATGTGCATGAGCATTATTTCAGGAGGTAGGGCCGGATATGCAATTTCTTTCGGGCTTGGCAATGGGGCTACAATAATAGCCGCACTTTGGGGTATATTCATATGGAAGGAATTTAAAAACGCCACCAGAAAAACCTTTATAATGCTAGCTTCCATGTTTTTCTTTTTTATGATGGCCATTATCCTCATCATTCTTTCAAAATCATAAACCAATTATTATATTAATAAAAATCAACTAATTCATTATGTCAAAAAAAATTACCATAATCGGAAGTTATAATGTTGGGTTTTTCTTTCGGGGGGAACGCATGCCTGAAGTTGGGGAAACGATAATTGGTCATGAATTTATTGAAGGCGGGGGAGGCAAAGGATCCAACCAGGCCGTAGCTGCCGCTACGTTTGGTGCCGACACTACTTTTATTGGCAAGCTTGGGGCTGACAAATATGCAATTGATGCATTGAATATGTACAAAAAAAAGGGGATTTCCATTGATAGGATTAATATAGTACCTGGTGTGAATTCAGGAATGAGTGTGATGATTATCGACAATAAGGGTAACAACATGATTTCTGTTATCCCGGGAGCAAATTTCCTTTTTTCCACTTCTGATATTGATTCAGAGAAACAGGTAATCGAATCCTCTTATATCACTGGTTTTCAATTAGAAAACAATCATGATGCAGTATTTTACGGTATCCGGAAAGCCAAAGAATGGGGGAGTATAACATTCCTTGATCCGGCGCCGGCCACGGTTTTGCCAGATGATTTGTATCCCTATATTTATATTATTAAGCCAAATGAAACTGAGGCTTCAATTCTTACAGGGATAGAAGTTAATGATATTGAAAGTGCCAAGTCAGCAGGTAGATGGCTATTAAAGAAAGGAGTACAAAAGGCAATTGTCACCCTTGGCGAAAAAGGTGTCGTTCTTGTTTCAAAAGACGAAGAACAGTTTTTTCCTGCCCCAAAGGTCGAGGCTGTTGATACTACTGGTGCAGGTGATATTTTCAGTGGTTGCTTTTTGGCTGCCCTTGCGCACGATAGGCCTCTGCATGATTCTATCGAGTGTGCCGTTTGTGCAGCTTCGCTTTCAACAACAAAAATGGGTGTGATAGAATCCATCCCAACCATAAATGAACTAACTGATTTTCAAGCACAAATTTGTAAGAGAAAATGAATGTAAAAGAAAGAATTTTAAGCGTATATCGCAATCAAAAACCGGATAAAATCCCGGTAGGTATTTATAGCCGATACCACAGGTTAGGTGAGGTTGAACGTCTTGCCAGGAACAACGGGCTAGGCATTTTGGATTTTTATCCGGTAGTTTCGCTGATGGCGCCACCCTGGCACGTAAAGCCCGGTTATGTTTCGGAAGTTAAAGACGCCACTTTCGAAATCAAACTGTTTTGGGAAATGGGGAAGCAAATAGAACAGAGAAGTTATGACACCCCCGTAGGTAAAATATCACAGCAACTTATCAAAGATCCTTCATATGGTAGTGATTGGATAACAAAGCATTATCTGGAATCTGCCGAAGACTATAAGGTAATGCTGTATATTATTGAAAACACCAGGTTTAAATCTAATGAAAAAACTATAAAACAAAGGATTTCCGAATTGGGGAATGATGGGGTGCTACTCGGCAGAGTTGATCGTTCACCCTATCAAAAGTTACTGATTGAACTGGCCAATCCGGAGAATTTCCTAATGAAACTTTATTCAGACCCAGAACCAATAGAAGAATTAATGGAAGCGATGAATCAAAAATGCGATGAACAGTTTTCAATGGCGATGGAATCTGAAGTTGAAGTAATATGGCAACCCGACAATGTTACAGCTGATATGACCCCTCCGGATATGTACGAAAAGTATGTTTTACCCTTTTATAAAAAGCATGGGCAAGAATGTAAATTAGCTGGTAAATCCTATCTGGTGCATATTGATGGAAGGACATCAGGAATTAAAGAATTAATAGCCCGCTCAAAATTTGACGTGGTGGAATCCTTTTCATTTTCGGAAATGGCAGGTGATGTATCTGTTTATGAGGCTAACGATATTTGGAATGATAAAGTTCTTTGCCCTAATTTCCCCGCCTCGCTATGCAATGAAAGTGTGGACTATATTTTGAATTATCTCACACAAAAAAGAAAGGAATTTGGAGATAAACCTTTTATGATACAAATTAGCGAGGATATCCCGATTGAATCATATAATTACATTTTACCTATTCTCTTAAATTATTAACCAAATTGAAATATGAAAACACAATTAATAGTTTTGCTTGCAATTATTTTTGTTATCACGTCTTGTACCCCAAATCAAAAAAATAAGAACGTTGTTGATGCTTACTTAAGTAATGGAACTAATGTTCCCCCGCCTATTATCCATGTAACTGACCTGTTTCGTCCGTTCGTTGACGATGACGACCATTTTGATCTTGCTTTTCAGTATGCTCTTTCCTATAAAAATCTGATTGACTTAAAAGGATTAATATTAGACAGAAGTCAAGGGGGTAATCGTAATCCTGATGTGTTATCGGTTGCTCAGTTAAATTATATAACAAACAAAGCGATACCTGTTTCTGTAGGGATCCAAAATAGAATTAAATCGAATGAGGAGCTTAATAAAACCCTGAAAATGAAACCAATTAGCGGTGTACAAATGGTTTTGGACATTCTGGAAAGAAGCAGCGAACCAGTATATATTCATATTACCGGGACATGCAGGGACATTGCAGTTGCGGGGACGATGAAACCTGAATTGTTTCGCAAAAAATGTAAAGGTATATATATGAACATGGGTGTAAGTACAAATGATACCGTAGAGCAAAGGCGCCTCGATTACAATGTCCAATTAGATCCGTTTGCGTATCGGCTAATTTGGGATATCCCGTGTCCAATTTTCTGGATGCCGATAGGCGACAGGTGGGAGGAAGCCTGGCAGATTAGAAAAAACATTAAAATCTCTCAAAATGCGACCTTTTATAGAATTAGCCAGAGAATGGTATTGCCTTATTTGTCGGAAAAAATGAAAAAGTATTTCCTATTTATGTTCAACAAAAATACAACATCAGATTGGTTAAGTTATTTGGAGGAGGGCGAAATAGACAGTACTCAATTTGCCAAAATATGCGAAAGGGTTGACGAAAAATGGTGTACGGCAGGTTTTTTAGATGCCGCGGGGAAAACCGTCCTAAAAACCGGTAAGTTAGCTGATAAGTCTGAAAATGGGATATTTACTTTTAAACCCATAAAAATCAGCTGCGATGAACAATCAAGGACAACGTGGCAACTTAGTGATAAATCGACAGGTAGGTATATTTTTCATATTAATGATATGGAAAACTACCAGAATGCAATGGAGGCTGCCGTAAAAAATTTAATTAAAGAGTTGCCATAAGATTTTTTGTTTATGAATTTTGATATTACTAATTTTGTGTCTGGTAGGATAATCCATAGACTATTGAAAATCAGTCTTTTCGATCTTGTGAAATAATTGTCAAAAATGAACCCATCATTAAGGTAATGGGGCCAAAAATGGTTGGTGATTCCTAATCTTTTTAAAATTTGACTTTCACTTAAAATCCTCTTTCACAAATGAATAAGAGGTTTTAAGAGAAAGTCAAATTTCGTACCAAACGCCGAATTACATTTTCAATTGAAATGGACTTCAATTAATGTTATTGAAACTCTTTAAATGCCAGGGTTTTCGGAGTTTTTACCAACCATTTTTGACCATTATATCTTCATTAACAAACCCCTGCTGGCGGAGTGTGTCCTGAAGTGAAAGGACGAATTTAGTAATAAAGAAAGATCTTTTACATGCTGTATAAAAGATGAAGGGGTTTCTGAAATGGAATTATCCTTCGTTGGCGACTTTGCTTCGGCAAGCTCAGTAACCAACAGGAGCTTAGCGGTTATCTGTTTACTGGCTAAGCGACAACTGATATTTAGGTGGCATGAACGTTATTGGGGCTTTTAAATGGAACAGGAGAATATTGGATCATTCAATATAGGCGAGCAAAGAATTGATTTCCTTGTCAGATATCTCTTCCTGTTCTGATTTATCATAAATGGCAAGTAAATAGACATTGCTATCTAAAACCTTAACATGGGCTATAACCCTTGATCCGCCTGATTTACCTTTGCCTTTGGACCTGATGGCAACTCTTATTTTATAACAATTATTGAACAAAGCGACACCTTGCAGCGGATCGGCTTCCAGTTTTTCAATCAATTGAGCATATTCCGCTCGTAAGGATGGGTATTTCTTAACCAACCTTTTAAGCTGTCTGTCAAACGGGGTAATGGTAAGGACATTATAACTCATTAAGTAACTCTTTTGCAGGCCTTGCTTTAATTTTTCCTTGTTTCACAAGATTAAGGTTTTCCACTGCTTCCTTTATTTCTTCAAGAAGTTGTGCCTTAGCCGGTGATATCATTTTAGCTCTTGCAAACGAAAAATTGTTGAGCAATTCCAATATAAAATCCCCTTTGTTGTCATTTACTTCAACCAATACCTTCATGATTTTATAATTTGTTTTTTCGTAATCAATCAACAAAACAAAAATACGAAAATAAAGGCTTTTATCAAAATTCTTTGTCAATACCCGCCTGTTTAAGGATCGCATGTAATGTCCCTTTGGCAAGGTCTTTGGTATGCATAGGTACATTAATATTCCAATGAACGGCTGTCGTCTGGTATTTCATCACCTCGTTCTTTTAAAACTTCTAAATATCCTTAAATCGCCTCTTTGGCCATTTCCTTGGCATGGTGAACATTATCTCCATAGGTAATGCAGCCGGGGAGGGCTGGAACCAGAACCGTGTAGCCACCTTCCGGCTCCTCTGTCAATATAATGCGATAGGTTGGCATAATATGATATTTAATGGGTTAATTTACTACTCTTTGTGATTATATTCCTACTATCTAGAATTGACGACATGTAGCGTTAGCATTCAAATAATTTCGTAAAAATAGCATTAAAATTACAAAGGCCAATCAAAGTTGATAGATAGGTCTTGTGCATTTTTTTAGGGATGGCCGGTTAGTTCCGATTTGCAATCTGCACTAATTAGCAAGGGATTTGTAATCCAGCTGACCATCGAATATTATTGACCAGCAGGATTTAATGCCCAAAGGAACTGATGATGAACTCGAAAAGGATATCATCGAAAAAATCAGTGTTTTAGGAAAAAATGGGGGATAATTAATAGCTCCTGCCCATATCCTGCAAAACAATTAATCACCTGAAAGAGTCCTTAAGTTTAATGAATTATGAAGAAAGCACGGAGTATACAAAATAATTTGTTGATTTAGATAGATATTCCGCTTCATCGTGCTGTACCTATATCAGCAGTTTTGTTGGAAGAAGGGAAGTAGCGATGTTCCAAAAAAGTGATTCATCAGCTATGGCATTGATGAGTTTTAAGCGATAAATAGTATTGGAATTATTCGTCAGTTACCTATGCAATGATACACAATAGCAATTAAAATACCTATTCAATAATACAAATAAATTAAAAATATACCTATGCAATGCGACAAGTATGAATAGATATTTGTATCTTTGACAGTCTATATTAAACAATTACAACATGTTTACCAGAAGTATAGAAAATGAACTGAAAAAATGGTCTTTGAGAGCGGATCGAAAACCCTTGGTTTTACGGGGAGCCCGTCAGGTTGGGAAGACTACTGTCATCCATAAATTTGGAGAACAGTTCGAAAATTATCTGTACATTAATCTGGAGAAAGCAAGTTCAAAGCAACTGGTTGAATCAACCGATGATGTGAAAAAGCTCCTGCCTCTTTTGTTTCTTTACTGCAACAAAACACGAAAAGAGGGTGGAACGTTACTATTTATCGATGAAATACAGACATCGTCACATGCGTTATCACTTTTAAGGTATTTCTATGAAGATATGCCTGAAATCTTTGTAGTTGCAGCCGGATCGTTGTTGGAAACAATGCTTGATAAACATGTTTCTTTGCCGGTAGGAAGGGTGGAGTATATGGCAATTCATCCTTGTTCGTTTATCGAATATCTTTCAGCTATTGGTGAGGGGCGTTTTGTGGAGCAATTGATCAAGGCAGAACTTTCCAATGCTTTTCATGACGAAATTTTACAACAATTTAATTTGTATGCACTCATAGGCGGGATGCCCGAAGTGGTGGCCCATTATGCTGCAAGTAAAGATATTGTGGCGCTTTCAAGAACATATAATCAGTTGCTGAATGCCTATAAAAACGACGTTGAAAAATATGCCAATAGCAATACGCAAGCCAATGTAATCAGATATATCCTGGATGAAGGATGGGCTTTCGCCGGACAAGCTATTACCCTGGGAGGATTTGCGGCATCAGCCTATAAAGCAAGAGAAACGGGGGAAGCTTTTCGGACTTTAAACAAAGCCATGTTGCTGGAATTGGTCTATCCAATCACCAATGTAATATTACCAGCCACTTCCGACCTGAAAAAAGCGCCTAAGCTTTTTTGGCTGGATGCAGGCTTGGTAAATTACGCATCGGGAATTCAGAAGGAATATCTGTTAAACAAAGATTTATTGGACACCTGGCGTGGCATGGCTGCAGAACAGATTGTTTCTCAAGAGCTTAAATCAATAAGTTTCGAAGTAGGTTTGAAACTTAATTACTGGATGCGAAACAAACGGGGAAGCACGGCAGAGGTTGATTTCATCCTGCTTTTTGATGGCAAAATAATACCGATTGAAGTAAAATCCGGCCATAATGCACACCTGAAATCAATTCATCAGTTTATGAATGATACCAATCATGATATAGCCATTCGAATCTGGTCGGGCAAATACAGTGTTGATCAAGTTAAAACGATAACCGGTAAGGAATTCCGGTTAATAAATCTGCCCTTTTACCTGATTTCGGCTATACCTCATATTCTTGCAAAGGTATGGATCTAAAGTCACAGCCTGTTTAACAAAACCACTGGCTTGACGATTGAATTTCATAAATAATGCATTCGTAAATTTTCGTTGGATTATCTAATAATCTCAATTTCTATTGCTACTTTGGTTGAAATAAATCATCGCCGATAATTATTGTAACTGAAATTCTGACTAGCAATGAAAATTAATTCAAGAAATTGTTTCACCTGTTTAATTGTGATGGTTCTCCTTTTTATACTGGCAATTCCATGCCGGAGTCAACAAAAGAACAGCGCCTCGTTGTGGCCAAAAATCACTAAGGAAACCAGACCCTGGAGCCGGTGGTGGTGGATGGGCAGCGCGGTGGACGAAGCCAATCTTACAGACCTGATTGCCAAATACAGCAAGGCCGGCTTTGGAGGACTTGAAATTACTCCAATTTATGGCGCAGTTGGTTTCGAACCGAATTACATTTCGTTCCTTTCACCCGATTGGATGAAAATGCTGGATGTGTCTGTCCGTGAGGCCCGTAAGAATGACATGGGCATAGACATGAATACCGGTACAGGTTGGCCCTTCGGTGGTCCGCAGATCACTTCAAAGATAGCGGCTTCGAAACTGATTCTTCAAAAATATACCCTCAAAGGAGGAGGGAAATTCATGGGAAAAATCATCCCTGCCGATCCCAGGCAGCTGGAAGAAGGGGTTCAGTTACAGGCTGTAACAGCTTACGGAGCCAATGGCAAAATAAAAGACCTGACGCTTCTGGTGAATGAAAATGGAACACTCAACTGGACGGCAGAAAAAGGTGATTGGGAAATTTATGCAGCCTTTTGCGGAAAAACGCTGCAGAAGGTTAAAAGGGCTGCACCGGGTGGCGAGGGACTGACATTTGACCACTTTTCAAAAGAGGCGCTCAATGTCTACCTTTCAAGGTTCGATTCATCTTTCCAGGAATCCAATCATGGGGTCAATGCATTTTTTAATGATAGCTATGAAGTCTATGGAACCAATTGGTCTTCTGCTCTTTTTGATGAATTCCTGAAACGAAGGGATTACAACCTGCGGCCGTATCTGCGTGAACTTGCCGAAAAGAAGCCGACAACAGATATTTCGCACAGGGTTCAATGCGACTACCGCGAGACCATTTCAGACATGCTGCGCGAAAACTTCACAGAAACCTGGACAAAATGGGCCCACGACAAAGGCAGTATCACACGCAACCAGGCTCATGGTTCGCCTGGCAACCTGCTCGATTTGTATGCGACAGTTGATGTTCCTGAGTGCGAAACATTCGGCAGCAGCCAGTTTGCTATTCCGGGATTGCGTCGCGACAGTGCCGATATCCGGAATGTTGATCCGGATCCGGTGATGATGAAATTTGCCTCCTCAGCGGCCAACGTCTCCGGTAAAAAATTGACCTCCTGCGAGACTTTCACCTGGTTAGCGGAACATTTTAAAGGTTCGCTCTCGCAATGTAAACCGGAGGTCGAGCAGGCTTTTCTTTCTGGTGTGAACCATGTTTTCTACCACGGTACGGCCTATTCGCCGGCTAACGCGGGATGGCCCGGCTGGTTGTTTTACGCATCAGTAGAGTTTTCCCCTGCCAACAGTTTTTGGCCTCACATCAACAGATTAAACCAATACATTACCCGCTGCCAGACCATTCTTCAAAACGGAGTAGCCGACAATGACCTCTTGATTTACTGGCCGGTTTATGATGTCTGGATGAAACCCGAAAGCGCCGATATGATGCTCACCATTCATTCCATCGACAAATGGCTTTATCCAACTCCATTTTGCAAGGATATCAAGGAGTTGACAAAGCAGGGATATTCGCTCGATTATGTTTCCGACAGGCTTCTCGGCGGATTGATGGTGAAGGATGGGAAAATCACCACCAAATCAGGAAGTGCCTACCGTACACTGGTGGTTCCTGCCAGTCAGCACATGCCGGTTGCAACCCTGAAACGGATTCTGGAACTGGCTGGTCAGGGGGCTGAAGTTATCTTTGAGCAAATGCCCGAGGATGTTCCCGGACAGAACAACCTGGCAGAAAGAAGGGCCCGGCAGAAAGAGTTGTTAAATGCTGTTCAGTGGATTGGAGCAACAGGGAATATCAAATCAGCCAAGGTCGGGAAAGGTGAAATCCTGCAGTCCAACCAGATTCAGATTGCCCTTGAATCGAAAAATATCATGCGGGAAACCCTGCTTGATTCGGGACTCAAATATATTCGCAGAAAATGTGACCAGGGCATTTATTATTATTTGGTCAACCATTCCTCAAAAACCATCGATGGCTTTGTACCTCTCAACAAAAATGGGAATAGTTGCCTGTTGCTTGATCCCCAATCCGGAGTAACAGGAACAGCTCAAATCAAAGCTGACAAAAACCGGTTGAATGTCCGTCTGCAAATGAGACCGGGAGAGGCGATGTTTGTACTGGTTTCGCAAAAAATCCTGAAATCTGGTTCCTGGAATTATTTTGGGAAAGCCTCGGCTCCGATTGAAATTTCCGGCCCCTGGAACTTGAAATTTACCCAAGGTGGGGCAAATCTGCCGGCTGCTACGGAACTCAAACAATTGGTATCATGGACGGAACTTCCTGACAAATTGGCTAATAACTATTCCGGATCAGCTGTTTACAAGACAATTTTTAATCTTGGAGAAAAAGTCGCCGGTGAATATTTGCTCGAACTTGGCAAGGTATGCGAAAGCGCGCATGTGTGGGTAAATGGCAAAGATGCCGGAATTCTGTGGAGCATTCCTTTCTCTGTCAAAATCGGAGAATTTCTCAAACCCGGAACTAATACAATCGAAATTGAGGTGACCAACCTGATGGCAAACCGCATCCGGCAGATGGATCAGCAAAAGGTGGTTTGGCGCAATTACCATGAAATCAACTTTGTAAACATCGATTACAAACCGTTTGATGCGGCGGACTGGAAACCAATGCTGTCAGGATTATTGGGACCTGTAACTATCACGCAGTTTCAAAATAATTGAACCAAGACTTCGAGGTTTTTAAAACCTCGAAGGTCTCTTGCAACGGAAAAATGACGAAGCGATGAAGATGAACTACAACTCGATCTCAACATGTCGGCGATGGAATGGTAGCGGATATCCTGCCGGATATTCCCGGATTGGAGTGTTTCGCGCCTGAAGATCCCAAAGGTGGTTCACAGGTCTATGGGCTATGAGCAATCTCCGGTGACCAGTTATTATTTGGGAGAATAATTTGGGGTGAAACACGGTAGAGACGCAATTCATTGCGTTTCTGTAAAATTCACAACGGTTCTATTTCACATCAGTCATAATGGAATCGACATTTCACAATCAATATTTCATCATCTTTCACCCGATAGATCAATCGATGTTCGCCGTCAATTCTACGTGACCAATAGCCCTTGTATTTATGTTTCAAAGGTTCTGGTTTTCCAATGCCGGAAAAAGGAGTTCGCGAAATCTCCTTTAACAGATCATTTATTTTGGACAACATCTTCTTATCAGACTTTTGCCAGTATAAATAATCTTCCCAGGACTCATCCACAAATATGTATCTCATTGTTCAATAAGCTCTTTCTGAAATGAAGAACCTGTTTTGAGCTTTTCAATCGCTGAATCCAATCTTTTCTCATTGGTCTTTGAGGACAATTCGTGATAAGTCGCATTGAGTGAATTGTACTCGTCTAACGACATGATAACCACTCCGCTATCTTTGCCTCTGTTAATGATCAGGGTTTCAAAGTTTTCAGTTACGCGATCAAGATACTGTTTGATATCTTTTCGAAAATCGGAAATTGTTGTTGTTAACATGATTTAAATTCTTTGTACATTATAGCGTACAAATATAAGTACAAAATCATAATTTGTTTAATTAGTCAGATTTTTTTAATAATTGATTCTTTCATTGGACTTCCTGTAAAAACAGAACCGCCATTCTGTATAGATTATTGAGATTTTTATTCATTTCGATTTTGATATGTATAGATTATTTGGTTTTCTATACAAAGGAATGACTGGTAAGTAGGCATTATGCGAAAAACAGAAATAAAAATGATTATAAGTACCATATTCTGATTTTTTGGTACACATTAAATTGAGATGGGACAAAATGCACCAGTTTTAACAGATGAACCCTTTTTTGGTGTTCTTGTGTTTCGAAGGTCGAAGGGATACGAGCAATCACTGGTGACCAGTTATTATTTGGGGGAATGATGTAGTGGTTGTATAGACGATTGTATGCAATTGTAAAATGAGTGACAACATGAAGAATATAGTTGTAATATTAGGACTAACCTATCTATCAATATCTGGATTTTCACAAGAAAATTTAGTTGGTAAAAAAGCACCAAGAATAGACGTTAACAAATGGGTTTATCCTAAAATTCAAGTTGCTGACTGGCAAAATAAACCAGTTTCAAAAGATTTAAGAGGCAAAGTTATTGTACTTGATTTTTGGTTTACTAAATGTGCACCTTGTGTTGCGTCGATTCCCGAATTGAATCATTTAGCTGAGAAATAATTTGCAGGAAAATGGATATTCAGAATATGATAAGCTATTAATTTTTGTTGTGGATAATCCGGATGCAAATTGAGTCGGGTACAATGAGTAACTTTAATAAATAATTTCAAGGTATTGAAGCGAAATTTCATAAAATGAAGAAATATTATTTTCTAATGATTGGTTTACTTGCTTTAGGAACAATAAGTTCAGGGCAGCAAGCAGAGGGTTTGAGGAAAATAATGCAGCATTATATAAATCCGGAAGGTAGGAATCCGGTAAATAGTATTCAGGTTTACCTTTCAAATCCTGAATCTACATTATGTGAAGCGGTTGGATATTCTGATGGAAAATCGATCCCGGCAGAGAAGGACAATCAGTTTAAAATTGCCAGTATCACCAAGATGATGACTGCAACGGTTATCCTTCAAATGCAGGAAGAAGGCAGTTTAAATATTGATGATCAGGTTTCCATATACTTAGAGGATGTACCTTATGTTAGGGTTAATGATTTGAGTTACTTCACGGGAAAACCTTATGGGAATTCTATTACAATCAAGCAATTGTTGCAGCACAGGAGTGGGCTTGCCGATATTTTTACGGATGCCTCATTTCGGTTTTACACCAATGAGTTTATTCACAAACAGCAAGTATGGGATCCAGAGAAATTGATGATACGATATTACAAATACGGACTGCAAAAGGATGCTCACTTTGTTCCGGGAAGTGATTATTATTACTCGGATGTGAACTTTTTCTTACTGGGATTGATTGCGGAAAAAATTTCTCAACAAACTCTTGCCCAGCAGTTTCGTGTTCGTATTTTTGAGCCGTTAAGCATGAAAAATAGCTATTTTGAATATTATGAACCACCGGTGGGAAATGGGAAGATGGCCCATTCATTTTTAGGTAAGCTGGACATAACCAAGCGACTAAATACGTCCTATGATTGGGGTGGGGGTGGAGTAGTATCAACAACATCTGATCTCGCACTCTTTTTGAATGGACTCTTTGAAGGCAAGCTTTTTAAGAACTCAAAGACACTTGGAATCATGACCAGTACAATCCCTCACACATCTGGGAAAATCAGGATTAGTTATTACGGATTAGGATTATTCGAATATAACTTCAATGGGGATACTTACTTTGGACATGCAGGCTTTTGGGGCTCCCTGGTTGCCTATTGCCCTGCGAAGAAAATTACTTTCTGTGGAAGTATCAATCAGGTAAAACCAAATTTTGATACAAAAGAATTTATTGCCTTGCTTTTAAAAATGTTCGAAGAAGGCATTCATAAAAAATGAGCAAATAAATTGCTCATTTTTTATGAATGAAAGGTGTTTACATCATGCCTTTTGGCCCTTTTGGACCTTTTGGACCTTTCCCTTGCCTCATTCCATGTTTAAATAGGTCGAATTTTAGTTTCTGCTCATCCGTCAATTGAGCACGCATTTCCAAACGATTTTTAGTCTGGATTTTGGCCATTTCAACACGGATTTCACCAATTTTCTCGATGTTTTTGTTGATGGCGCTAAAATCCGGCTTTTCAGCAGTGACAAGCGTTTTTTGATGTGCTACGGCCTCTCCAAGTGCATTCCGTAAGGGTTGCAGTTGCTTATGTGTTGCCAGCATATTGACTTTAAATGCCTCTTTTTGGACATCTGTCAGGTTTAACCCTGGCAAACCCTTATGCATTTGATTCATTTGCATGCCGGGATGCTGCATGCCGCCAAATTTTCTTTTACCGGTTTCTGCTGTCTGGGCGACAAGGATGGTAGAGAGGCTCATCAGCATAACTACCATTAAAATTTTTGCTTTCATACTTTTACTTTTTTAAAATATACAATTCTAACTTTACCAAAACTGACTATTAGATTGTCGCTAGTCCCAAAGGTTGAATCTATATTGTGATTTTTAACAAAGTTTAAGGATGATTCTGGCTATTAGGACAATATAAACATTTCCCATTTCCCATTATCAACTCTCAACTTTCAACTTTCAACTCTCAACTCTCAACTCTCAACTCTCAACTTTCAACTCTCAACTTTCAATTGTCCATTTTACTGACCTATCTCCTTCAGCGCGCTACGGATCTCTTTCAGAAACAGTGGCACTTTGATTTTGGGATCCCCTTCGCCCAATGTTTCCAGGGGGAGGTATCCGCGGTAGCCGGAAGCCTGGACGATGGCCATCAATTTGTTGAGGTCCGTCTTTTGCTCAATACCGTTCACAAACAGGTTCTCCTTGAGCTGCCAGTTCACGGTAAACGGGATAGATTGCGCAATTTCCTTGTATGGATCTCCGGTTCGGTAGCTTCCAATGTCGAGGATTAAACCGCACCATTCAGAATTGACTCGCTGGATGATTTCGATGGCCTGATCGGCAGTCTTGATGAAATCATTGTGGTTTTGTATGGCGACCACCACGCCGTGTGCCTTGCCAAAAGCGACACATTCGCTCATCATCCTAACTACCTGATCCACTGCTTCGGCACGCGATAATCCTTTTGGATCATCAGTTCCCGAAAAAACACGGATCACAGGGGCACCGATCTTTTCTGCGACGATGATCCATTTTTTGACCAGCTCGACACTCGTTTTCAACTTAACAGGATCCTGTTCCGTAAAATCATTGCGAACGCCTGTACCGCTGATCTCAACGCCAAGCATAAAAGCTTTCTGCTTGATGTGGTAGAGATATTCATCTGAAGGGACTTCCGGGTACCCGGGAAAATAGTAGGCCGTGAGGTCAATGGCATCAATCTGGTTAAGCGCACAAAATTCGATCAATTGGTCGAGGTTCATCTCTCCGCTCAGAAGAGGTTTGCTAAAAGAGTAAGCATTGAGGCTTGTCTTTAGTTTGGTCGGAAAATTTTTGACGGATTTGCCATAAAGCTGAATGCCAGAGATCAGCAGAATTGAAAAGATGATGCTCTTTACCAAAGGGAAAATCGTTGTTTTCATATTATAAAGAATTAGGAATGATGTAAAATTCATTTCACCACGAAGGAGACGAAGTGCACACAAAGGACACTAAATTATATACCAATTGAGTCCTTTGTGTTTTCCTTTGGGCCCTTCGTGGTTAATTGTTAGCATTTATATAAACCAACTCATCACTTGCACCGTCAGAATCCCGACCACACCGATGGTCGATTCCATCAATGTCCAGGTTTGGAAGGTCTGTTTCACTGATAATCCAAAATACTCCTTAAACATCCAGAATCCCGAATCGTTGAAGTGCGACCACATCACACTGCCTGCACCGGTAGCCAGTACCATCAATTCGGGCGAGGCCCCGGTTTGCTGGACAATCGGAAGCATGATAGGGGCTGTGGTAAGTGTGGCTACAGTGGCCGATCCTATCGCCAGTCTGAAAATGGAGGCAACCACGAAAGCCATCAGATATGGGTTCATGTGGAATGTATCTGAGATGGAACGAATGTACGTATCACATTACTGTCTTTCAGCACTTGTGAGAAACCACCTCCTGCCGCGATGATCAATACTATCATCGAAACTGCGCCGATGGAGCTTGATGCCGTGGCCATAACTTTGTCCATCGAATTGCCCTTTCTCAGCCCAAGAGTGAAAATAGCAACAATGACGGCCCCAAACGCAAGGATCAGGAGCACTTTACCCATGGTATCTCCAACACCTTTAATGATGGAATCCAGAATATCCAGCAGATTCATATGGCTTAAAAGTCCTACTGCGAAGGAGGTAATCAAAAGCGCCAGAAAAGCATGGAGTTTAAATTTCCCGATCAGGATCAAAAGGATCACAAATCCAGCTCCGACAATAAGCAGGGGCATAAAAGTTTGGCTATATAGTTTGAGCTAAAGATAAAGATTTACCTAATCAAATTTTTAGGCAAATTTTTCATCGAATCAGGATTCTGACGGTTGTCAAATAGTGCGACAACATTGATTGCATGCTCAGAATACTTGTAAAAGAATGTAGTCTGTTTAGTCACAACACATTTTCTGAGACCTTTTATTTTTTCTGAAGAAGGAAAGCTATCGGGGTAATTTTGTATTTGAAGGAAAGATTTGTCCAGCTTGCGAATGAAATTTTCTTTATCTTTTATCGACCACTCTATTTCAAGATAAATAAGGAGATTTTCTAGTTTGGTCGCTGCACTTTTTGTAAAGCGTATAGCCCGGATCATTTCCGATGCTTTTCTGTTATTTTGCTATAGTCAATAGTCTCGCCATTGCCAACTTCTTCGACACCTTTAAGAATTTCATCTTTCTGATATTGAGGTAATTTATCCCAATAGTCAGGCTTCTTAGATTCGGAAAATATTCTTTTAACGGATGCCAAAACGCCAGGATTGTCTGCATCAAGAACCATCCTGACGAGTTCCAGTTTTTCTGCCTGTAAATCCATGATATCTGTTTTCTACAAATTTACGGAATATTTGTAAAGAAAAGAAAGAATTAAGGTTCAATTGGCAGACCTTGTACTTTCCACATAGTAATACCTCCTTCAAGGTTGGCAACATTGGGATATCCCTGTCTGTTAAGGAGATTGGCCACTTTAACGCTTCGAATCCCTCCCTGGCAGATCAGGATGATATTCTGCGCTTTTGAAATATAGGGTAGCCGATCCATAATCACCGACATCGGATGGTTTATAAGGCGATCCATCGGGATTTTTTCCAACCTGACTTCGCTTAATTCGCGAACATCAATCAGCACAGCATCCCCTGATTCAACGGCTTCAAGGGCATTGTCCGGAGTAATATGCCTTACTCCTTCAATATGAAAGGTTTGCAGGGTTGGTTGTTCTGTTGTTTGCATAATTTATAAGATATAGTTAAACAAATATCCGACGATCATGATACCGAATCCGACAATGCCGATAAAGGTGAAAATCAACGGTAGCTTCAGAACTTTTCTAAGGATCACCATTTCCGGAAGCGACAAACCGATTACCGACATCATAAAGGCCAAAGCAGTTCCGAGTGAGGCCCCTTTTTCGATCAGCACTGAAACGATCGGAACAATTCCAGCAGCATTGGAATAGAGTGGAATACCGATTAAAACTGATAGAGGAATGGAATACCATGCCGATTTGCCCATCAGCGATGCCATAAATTCTTCCGGTACATATCCATGTGCCCCGGCGCCTACGAGGATTCCAAGGGCAACATAAACCCAAACTTTACCAACAATTTCTTTTACGGCTACATATCCGGAATGGATACGCTTTGTAAGGGTCAGTTTTTCTTCTTCAACCCCGCCTTCGCCCATTTGTGTTTGGTATACCCAGGGTTCAACCCATTTTTCGAGCTTTAGCAGACTGATCACCCAACCGGCAAGGATCGCAATGGCCAGCCCGGTTACGACATAAATGGCGGCAACCTTCCATCCAAACATGCCAAACAAAAGGATGACAGCCACTTCATTGATCATGGGAGCCGCAATCAGAAATGAAAATGTGACACCCAGCGGAACTCCCGATTCGATGAATCCTAAAAACAATGGGATTGCGGAGCATGAACAAAATGGAGTGACAATCCCCAGCGTTGAGGCCATCACATTCCCGATAAACGTTTTCTTCCCTTCCAGCGCTTTTTTCGTACGCTCGGGGGTGAAAAAGGTACGAATGATTCCGACGATGAAGATGATGAGCGTAAGCAGAAGCATGACCTTGGGAAACTCGAACAGGAAAAACCGCAGGGCTTCAGTAAGATGTTTCCCTTTTGTCATTCCCAATACAGCGTCAATGACCCAATCTGCCACAGGTTGGAGGTTATGGTAAATCAGGTACCAGATTGGTAACAGTAGAATTGGCAAGTAAAATTTCCCCTGTAAATTCACTTGTTTCATAATAACCTGAAAATTATATAATAAACACCCACGATAATAAACAAAATTGAGACCATCCGCCGGAACCAGATTTCAAAATTCTTCACTTTGTTGTAGGCTATTCCAACAGAACCAACTGAGAAAGCCAGCATCCACGAAAAGATGATAACAGGAATCCCTGTAGCCAGAGCAAAGACGAAGGGCAAATACAGTCCGGAAGCGCTTGACACAGTCATCGGGACGAGCATGCCAAAATAGAGGACACCGCTGTAAGGGCAAAATGCCAGTGCAAAAATCATTCCCAAAAGAATGGAATCGAAATACCCCCAGTGGGTTTTATTTTCCATTTTAGAGGTAAGCCGGCTCATTCCCGGAAATTTTATTTTGATCACATCCAGCATAAACAACCCGATCAAAATCAGCACAGGTCCCAATATTTTCTCCCCGTATCGTTGGAAAAAACCGCCAAATTTAAATTGATCGGCGCCAAAATAGATGATCAGTGCGATGGCTGTATAAGAAATAGCACGTCCAAGGGTATAGAGCAGCCCATTCACAAAAACGCGGTTCCGGTTGGCAATCTCCTTGCCGATGAAACCGACTGCCGTTATGTTTGTCGCCAGCGGACATGGGCTGATAGCCGTCATTAATCCCAGTAAGAGGGCAGAAAGCCATGGCATTGTGCTATTCTCCAATAGGTTGGTCAGGAATTCCATCCTTTATTCGGCTAAGAGTTTATCTACCTTTTGTTTGATGATCGATTTTAACTTGGCCGGATTGGTGGTTGCGTACATGAATCCTTCGTTGGTGAGGATGATTTGCTTTTCTCCTTTAACCACCAAAAGCGTTTGTCCGGAAATTCTGAGTCTATCTGCAATCTCCTTACTCGAGCCATCATCCAGGTTCACAGCTTTGAATGGGATCTTACCGGAGTAGAGGCTTTCGATATCGGCCTTTGCCTGTGCTTCCACTGCCCTGCAAGTTACGCATCTGGTATTAAAATGGAAATAGTAAGCTTCAACTTTACCTGACGCATTGATTGTTGATACTTTCTTGGCAGTCTGGGCGTTCGCAACCATGATTCCCGTAACCAGGATCGCCAGGCTTACAATAAATTTTCTCATGTCGTATAATCTTATTTGGTTAGCACTTTTTTGATTTCGTCGGATGAGGGAACCCTGCCTTTTATTTCGACCCTTCCATCCACAACCAGGGCAGGAGTGGTCATGACGCCGTATTTCATGATTTCTACGATATCTTCCACTTTGGATACGGTGGCATCAATGCCGTTTTGTTCGACAACTTCACGGGTGAGTTTTTCAAGTGTCTTGCATTTTGGACAACCTGTTCCCAAGATTTTTATTTCCATGATGTTGAAATTTGGTATTATTTATCTGTTTTACAATCAGTAGCTTGAATGGGATTTCCAAGGAGATTGCTAAATAGTTCCTGCGCTTCGGCCCAATTTTGTTTGTTCAGGCAATATTTGATACGCGGAGCTTCGATTTCTCCCTGGATCAGACCCGCATCCTTTAACTCCTTCAGGTGCTGGGAAAGTGTCGACTTGACAATTGGCAATATTTCGGACAAATCACCGCTGTAGCAGCAGGATTGGCTGGACAATAGCTGCAGAACATAAATACGTATGGGATGTCCCATGGCCTTGGCGTACCGGGCTAATTTTTTCTGATCAGTTGAAATAATCTCCTTTTGCATAATTCGTAGTTCGTGAAAATACGAACAAAGATAATATTTTTTTTATTAGCACAAATATTTGACAGATTGGGAACTAATTTAAATGAGGGAAAAAGTCACTATTTTTTTAAGAAAATATAATTTCATAATTCGCATATAATCAATAGATTGCTTCGTCGTGTCTCCTCACAAAGTCAGATACATTTCATTTGTCAAAATTGGCACTGTGAGACGACCTATTATCAAGTATTTTCTCGACTGGCTAACAGTATATTTGACTGTAAATCAGCAGATTGCTTCGTCGTTCCTCCTCGCAATGACGAATGACGTATCGGGGGCGTTGGAGAGGCGAGGGGTGGGTGACAATTAACAACAAATCATATTCTCTGACCCACCCCTTGCCTCCCCAACTGAACAACTTGCGGACGTCATTGCGATCCGCCGGCTGGCGGAGAAGCAATCTGTTGAGAATTGCATAATTTTTCTTAACTTAATGACTTTGCCGTATCTAGACAAAAGAGCAAATTTTAAACAGTCTCTTGCAATTCATTCAGGAAAGCGTTTGAGAACAGAATAAAATCCGCCGAAACAAGGACACTATTGTTAAAAAACTAAAAATATTAGTTTAATAACTATGAAATATAGTTTATAAACTAAAATAAATAGTTATACTTGTTGAAAATAAGTGTAACACATGAAGCATCTAACCAACCGCGAAGAGGAGATCATGGAGCTCTTCTGGCAAAAAGGCCCCTCCTACGTAAAAGAGATCGTTGACGAATTGCCCGAACCCAAACCGCATTACAATACCATTTCCACCATCGTCCGCGGACTCGAGGAGAAAGGTTTTGTGGGCCACGAGCAATTTGGGAATACCCATCGGTATGCCGCCATCATTACCAGGGAGGAATTCAGCCGGTATACCCTCAAGAGCATGGTGGGCAAATATTTCAATAAATCTTACGCGTCGGTTGTTTCCATGTTTGTGGAGGAGGAGAAGATCTCCCTGGAGGAGATCAAGGAGTTGATCAATCAGGCAAAAACCACCAAAAACAAAGGCCATGCATAACTTCCTGCTATATCTACTCAAATCAACACTGTGCATCAGTCTGCTTTACCTCTTGTTCCGGACCATCATGCGCAAAGAGAGTTTCTTCGCGTTGAACAGAATATTGCTGCTAACCATTGTCGTTGCCTCGGCCGTTATCCCACTGCTTTACCTGCCAAAGAGTTATCAACCACCAGTTCAGGTCGGGTTACTGCCTGTTTTCGCCCCGGTGGAAACCAGTCCGGTAGCCTTGCCTGTTTTGGAAACAACAGAGGTCGGTCAGGTCCAGGTTCCGGTTCCTGAGATATCCATACCGGCAAATCAAAGCAGTAATAAGATTGTCACTTTGCAGCAACTAATTCAGTTTGGTTACTTTTCCGGTTTTTTTATCACACTCCTTTTCTTAGTTTATAGTCTGATAACCATTTTGTTGCTTTTTAGAAAGGCCAGAATCATAAAAATGGAGGGTTACCGTCTTTTGATCATCGACAGGGAGATTGCTGCCTTCTCTTTTGGCCGACTTGTGGTCCTTTCGCAAAGCGATTTCGAAGAGCATCGCCAGGCCATGCTCGCCCACGAGCAGGCACACATCCGATTGTACCATTTTTTCGATCTGCTTTTGCTCGAAACAATCAGGATTTTTCACTGGTTCAATCCGTTTATCCACTGGCTGATCCGGGACATGAAAGAGATCCATGAGTTTCAGGCCGACGATTATACCCTTACCAAAGGCATCGATGAAATCCAATACAAATTATTAATCATTCAAAAAGGTGTCGGACCACAAATGTTCGCACTTGCCAACAGTTTCAATCATTGTCAAATTAAAAAGCGTTTAGTTATGATGAACAAACAAAAACCCGGCAAAGCATGGAGTTGGAAGGTGGCGACCTTTCTTCCCCTGCTCGCACTGCTGCTGATGGCTTTCGGCAGAAAGGCGGAGACCGAACCTCCGGGAAGTTCGGAATTATCTTCTGTCGCACAGGTTGTTTCGAAGGATTCGACCAAACAGTGGAGGGAATCGGATTTTTTAACCTTAGATGGTCTTAATCAATTGATCAAAATGGGAAAAATTCCGAATTGGACAGAACCTGAATTTGCATCCATTGAACAGAATGGCAAATGGATCACTATTAAAAGACCCTATTTTTCGCGCTTTAATTTTTGTAATTTTCAAATTGATTCAAGATCACAAATCTGGATAAACCAACACAAAATGCAATTGAATTGGAACGAATTTAAGGATAGTATTCGAGCAAACTTTGATTTTGCCTTCGCCAATGAACGAACGAAACCTTACTTTCACGCGTGCTTGGTAAACGGTATGGTAAAAATGTTTCCAGTCTGCTTTATTGAAATACTCAGTGACCTAAGCACTCCTTTACCAGATTATCAGAGATTCCTCAACACCATTGGGAATACGATTCTAGAGATCAGAGGGAATTATTCTTTGGAGATTTACAAAAGGGAGTATTCAAAACTTAGTGCTGAGCAACGAGAGCAAATTGATATTATGATTCCATTGTTGGGCCGGTTTATTAAAACGCCTCGACTAAAACAGGAACATGCAAATAATAAGGATACCCAATCGACATCAGAAGGCGGTATTGTTACAGGAAAGGTTACCCTTTCCGATGGAAGACCATTGCAAAGAGTTCCGATAAGAATCAAAGGTTCCAATAAGAGAACATTAACAGATAAGGATGGGCAATTTAAGATGCAGGATGTTCCAAAAGATGCAGATTTGGAGTTTATAAACGTAGGTTTAAAACCGATTAATTTAAAACCGGAATTTGAGGATCCAATGAATATTAAAATGGAACTTAGTTCTTTTGGGATTGACCGGGTAAAAGTTATTAGTCAGGCAAATGACAATATTCCTCCAAAACCTATGCCAAAACATGGCTTTGTATCAATTAATACAGTAAATCCTCTTTTATTTATTGTAGATGGTGTAATAGTGGACAAAAGTAAAATGGACCAGGTTGAACCAGATGATATTAAGTCAGTTAATGTATTACATGCGAAGTCGGCAATCGAAAAATATGGTCAATTGGCGAAGAATGGGGCTATGGAAATTAAAACAAAAGGGAAAGTCAACTTATTAGCGGAGAATGGAAGTGTTGTTGTAGAAGTAAATGAATATGCCGACAATCAAAAAATGGAATTGCACAATAACAATATCATTGATGAGATGCCGGAATTTAAAGGAGGGATGAATGGGTTAATGAAGTTTATTTCTGATAACATTAAGTATCCGGATCAGGCAAAAAAAGAGAAAGAGCAGGGAAACGTGGAGGTAAATTTCGTCATCAAAAGCAATGGTAAAGTGGAGAATGTAAGTGTAGCGAAGGAGGGCAACATTGCTCTTGATAAGGAGGCAATCCGGGTGATCAGTTCGATGCCTGATTGGAACCCTGGCAAGCAAGGAGGTGAATCAGTGGATGTTTCTTTCACAATCCCAATTCAATTTGTCATTAAATAGCTAATTAGTAAAAAACTTTCAAGTGAAAAAATAAAAAAGCTGCCGGCTTTGGTGCGTCTCCATTGCCGGCAGCTCAATCATTGTCAAATGTTGAATTTTGGCTAACCAATCAATTACAAACAATATAGGTAAACTGGAAATGATAATTCTGTTTTTAGTAACTTTGAAATAAAAATGCCAACAGTTCTGTTAATTGCAGGGTGGAGATTATATTTCTGGGCTAATGAGAACAATGAGCCCATACACATACATGCAGAAAAAGGTGATATGGAATGTAAATTTTGGTTGGATATTGAAAATTTTGAAATAAAGACAGCATTAGAATACAACTTAACACCTCAGGCAAGGCGTGAAATAAAGAAAATTATATATGAGCATTTTGATTACATAGTAACAGAATGGAATAAATTTTTTAAATAATAGCAAATGATGGAAAAGGCATACAACATATCACAAATTGGTTTTGAAAAAGATTATTTAGTTTTATCGGTAGATAACCAGATAGTTAAAATAAAATTGTCTGAAATTTCCGAGAAGCTTTCAAAAGCAACCGAGCAAGAAAGAAATGACTTTAAGGTTTCACCATCTGGTTATGGAATACATTGGAGATTGTTGGATGAGGATTTATCAATCAATGGATTATTAAGAAAATTGTAATTATTCCAGTTCCGATAAGTTTTTTAGCAGTGGTCCTGAACATTTAGGAGAGATTCTAACCAAAAAGCTGCCGGTTTTGGTGCGTCTCCATTGCCGGCAGCTCAATCATTGTCAAATGTTGCATTGCTGCAACGGGACAAATTTATAACCTAAATCACCAATTGCAAAAATTGAGTGAAATATTGCCAGCAAAAGCAACAAAAAATTTGTGATAATTATTAAAAAAATTCAAGAATACTTGAGAAAATATTAAAAATCCGAGAAAATTCGGTCACACTTTAAAAAGATGCAATCAATTTTTGATAAAATGGTGTATACAACGTATGGAACGGGAATTTGGTAATCTGCTGATGATTAAGGACAATCACGAAAAAATTGTTATTTCCCTTGATGATGTCAAATACTCAGATTATGAAGGTATCAGGCATATCAGACCATGGGAATTAGTTTAGTTATGAGGACATTTCGCGCCATTCTCTCTTTTTACAGCTCATTTGCTTTCCTTGGATTTTTGCTAACAGCGGCTTGTCTGACGATAGTCTATACCAACGGCATTGCCACGTTTACGCTTCTTTTCTGGTTTAAGATCGGCACGATGTGGCTCACCTATTATTTCACAGATAGTTACAAGAGCAAGGAGTATTATTATTACGATAATTTGGGAATATCGAAACGCACGTTGTGGGTTCCTGCGCTGGCGTTTGATTTTACGGTATTTATGGTATCCATGGTTGTTCTAATGCTGAAGATGAATGGTGCACAAGCTGGAAGTTGACAGTATCATTCTGGAATTCGGTTCCCACCGGGTCTTGCAGGATGTCTACTTTACCAATGAGACGGGCAAGATCACCGGTATCCTCGGCAGGAATGGGTGCGGCAAGAGTTGTCTGATGAACATCATCACGGATCACATGTACCGGTACATCACTGATATCAGCGACCACCTTTACGTGATTTCCAATGGCAAAACTTATCTGACCAAGGGAATAGAAGATCTGAAAGCGCTGGGGTATATCAATTAGTCGGGAGTGGTTTTGTTGAAAATATTAGTAAACTGACGGGGTCACTCTTAGTCACCCCGTCAGTTTTCCAAAAATATTTATTTAATCACCTATTGATCTGTGATTTACGAACAAATTATTAATTTATCCCCAACAACTCCAGCAACTGCTCCATTTGCGAAAAATCGGAGATAATTATGTCTGCTCCTGCTTTGATCAAACGGGTGCGTTTGTGGGTATTAAGCCCGTACCTGCGCTGTTCGTTACTCGCAAGTCCGACTGTGAAGCCGTTACGTTTATGCGTTTCGCGGATCTCAATCGGGCCATCGCCGAAGGTGATGATCTGTCCGGATTCGGTTGTTCCAATAGAATCAAGGATTTTATCCAGCACGATCTTTTTCGCCTCTTTGTTGATGTCGCCAACAGCCCCGTAAATCCTACCTTCGAAGAGGTATTCATACCCAAGCGCTTTGGCTTCGCTCTTCACATCCACTTCATCGGTGCCGCTTGCCAGATAGAGTTTGACACCCGCCTGATAGAGACGGGTTAAAAATGGGACGGCATTTTTAATGGTGAAATCCTCCAGGGTGAGTTCGGCTCGTTGCAATTTTTTCTCACGCTCCTTCACCATCAACAGTAATTCGTCGTTGTAGATTTTTTTGTAACCAAAAATATCCAATATCTCTTCGTCGGGTACACAACCAAACTCTTTGACGAGTTCTATCAACCCTTTCATTTGCACAAGAGTCTGAATACCGGTTGTTTTGTCGATGAAGTCTGCTACACGGGCTTCCACTCTGTGGTAAAGGGCATCATCTGCCTCTTTGTAATTTTTGCCCAATATGGCTTTGATCATCATCGGGTTCATGATTTCTTCCCACCCTTCGCGAAGGGTTGAAATGGTTCCATCGTGGTCGAAAATGGCATACTTTGGACAGACATCTTTGTGCATGAGTGACTGATTGACGATCTCAATTTCGCTATCCCCCAGATATTTGGCCATGCGGAGCTCTTCCGCAAGTTCGTGATGGTAGATAAAATCGCTGTGTTCACCAATGTGAAGGATCTCTTCCGGTGTGGCCGTACCGCACTGGAACAGTTTTTGAACGGTAACACCGGCAACAAGCGCTCCCAGCTCTGCGGACTCCTGCATGGAGTATCCTGCTGCCAGGGCGCCTGCGGCACCTGCCAGGTAGCTGTCGCCTGCACCTACGGTATCGACTTTGGACATGATCATCAGTCCGGGTACTTCGGAGATACCGTTGGCATCAATTGTCAGCGATCCCTTGCTTCCACGAGTAACGAACAGTGGTTTGCCGAATTTTGCGAACAATGTTTTAGCCGAAGAGACAACTTCGGAATAGCTTACTACTTCATCCGGTTTCTTGTTGAGGCCACAAAGACGTGCAGCTTCCGTATCGTTCATTTTCCGGATCGCTCCGTCGTAAAAATCGTTGAAATTACGGCTGTCGACAATAAAGCTCTTTTTAGGAAATTTTTGGATCACCTCAACCAACCGCTTCCTGAAATATTCGGTATGGATACCGGAGGGCACCTGTTGGTTGATGATCACAAGATCTACTTCAGGAACCGCCTTTTCCAGACTATCAATCAACCTGTCCGCTGTCCCTTTCGAAAGCACATTGTAATTGCCAAAGTCGACCCTGTTGAGTTCGAAATCATCGATGTATGGCTTGGCATAGGTGTGGGTATACCACTCCTCTTCCTGAACCAGCAGATTGGTCGGATCGATACCGGTGGCCGTCATGATCTTTTTCATTTCGGCTCCGAACGGATCGGTGCCAATCACGCCAAAGGCCCGGATCTCTTTGATGCCGATGGCGGCCAGGTTGTTGGTTACATTTCCTGCTCCCCCCAACGAGTAACGCTGTTGTCTGACGGGCCGGGTAGCCTGATTTGTTTCGACGGAAATTTCGCTCATCGCTTCGTCGATGAACCAATAGGCATCACAGCAGAAATCGCCCAATACGGCAATCTTGACGGCACTGATATCCTTAAGTAATTTTTGTAGTTCTACCTTCTTCATATAAAATTGAGTTATGAGATATAAGTTATGAGTTATGAGTTATGATGTTGTTAATTGTTGCTCATGGAGGGTGGGGCGGCTGTAGGATCGCTTCCCCAATTTTTATTGGGTTTGGCGCCCATACGGAAGACCAATTTGCCTCCGTTTTGGATGGTTGCATGGTCGAACCACGACTTATTGAGTGGTTGTCCATTTAATGTGGCGGATTGAATGAATTTGTTTTCTTTGGAGTTGTTGATGGTCTCGATGACAAACTCTTTTGCCTTGTTAAAGGATTTATCAAGATGGAGAATGACCTTTTCGAATTCAGGACTTCCGATTAACCAGACATTTTGACCTGGAGCGACGGGGTAGAAGCCCATCGAGCTTAATACGTACCATGCCGACATTTGTCCCATGTCTTCATTGCCGCACAATCCCGCGGGTCCAGCGCTGTATAAACTGTCAGCAACAGTCCTGACTATATTTTGCGTTTTCCATGGCGCTCCCGCGTAATTAAAGAGGTAGGCGGTGTGATGGCTCGGTTCATTGCCATGTGCATATTGACCGATCAGTCCGGTAATATCTGAAACACCGCTTTTTACTTCAGAACTGATCGTGAAAAGTGAATCCAGTCTTTCAACAAAACGTTTGCGTCCGCCTTCCATTTGAATCAGACCTTTCACATCATGGGGCACAAACCAGGTGTATTGCCAGGCATTCGCTTCGGTATAATGCCGGTCCTTTCCATGCCCGACAAAAGTAGGGTCAAATGGCGAAAGCCACGAGCCATTCTTGCTTTTAGGCCGGGCAAATCCGGTAGATATGTCGATGATGTTTTTGTAGTTGGCGGCTCTTTTCATAAACATGTCGTAGTCGGAAACATTGCCAGCCGCCTTTGCCAACTGGGCATCGCACCAGTCGTTGTAAGCATATTCGAGGGTTTTGGATACCGATTCCTTCACCTCCTCATAAGGTACATATCCTAGTTTTTTATAGGATTCAAGTCCGGTGCGTCCTTCAGAACGGCAGTCGGCAGCAGGGGCTACCATCGCATTTTTTCTGGCCGCCTCATAAGCCTTCTGCAGGTCGAAATTCCGGATTCCTTTCTCCCAGGCGTCCAGTATGGCAGCCACCGGATGATCGCCGATCATGTCATTGGTGTAACTGTTTCCAAACTGCTGAGGCGTAGGCATCCAGCCACCCTGTTCGTACTGGGCAATCCAGGTATTGATGGCATCATTGTTTCTTTCCGGTTCGATCAAAGTCAGCAGGGGCATTTCAGCCCTGAAGGTATCCCAAAGCGAAAAATCACTGCGATAGGTATAACCCTTGGCCGTGTGTACCTTATCGTCGAGACCCATGTATTTCCCATCAACGTCACCAAATGTAGCCGGGAATAAAAGTGAGTGGTAGAGCGCTGTATAAAAATTAATTAATTTATCTTTTCGGTAGTTTTCATCCCCGTTTTTGTCTACCTGGACATCTATTTTATTTAAAGCCTTGGTCCAATCGGATTTGGCTTTCTCCCTGATACCGACAAAATCCCAATCCGGGATCTCTTTTTCGAGGTTCAGGCGCGCCTGGGCAATGCTGGTATAGGAGATCCCAACTTTTACTTCGATGGTTTCGTTGTCAGAAGTGACATAATCGACATAAGCGCCAATCTGTGGTCCGGAGTCCTCCTTTGAACCTGGTTTAAGCTTCTTTTGGTTCCAGGTTCCGGATGAATGAAAAGGCTTGCTGAATTTTGCGAAGAAATAGACATTCTGGTTGTCAATAAAACCATTTGACAAGCGATGTCCTTCAATTTCAGTATCATTCACAATTTTGATTTGACCATCCGTGCATTTATCGCCAATGCCGTGCTGAATATCTATCAGAATATGGGATGCGTCTGATTTTGGAAAGGTATATTTGTGGAATCCTGCCCGTTCTGAAACGGTCAATTCGACTTTAATCGCGTAATCTTTGAGGGTAACGGCATAATATCCAGGTGATGCCTGCTCTTCCTCATGCGAAAATCTTGACCGGTATCCTTCGCCCGGTTTGTCTTTTGCCCCAGGATTGACTTTCAAGTCGCCGGTGGTAGGCATGAACAGGATATCGCCCCAGTCGCCGGCGCCCATTCCACTTCGATGTAAATGGCTGAAGCCCATTACTGAGTTGTCGCTGTAATGGTACCCCGAACACCAGTCCCAGCCGCTGATGTCTGTGTCAGGGCTTAATTGAACCATTCCACCGGGGAGTGCAGCGCCAGGGAAAGTGTGCCCATGGTAATCTGTTCCAACGAATGGATTCACCAGATCAACTTTTGTTTTCTGGGCGAATGAGCTGACAGTATTAACGGTCAAGACCCAAAGGACGATCAGACAGAATGGTAGGTATCTGAGTTTATTTTTCATCAGTATATAATTTTGTTTTTAATGGTCTGATGGAATACCCACCTATTCATTTTCGGTTGGCGAGATGATTGTCTCATAGGTATTTCATATTTCTACTTTTAATTCTTCTTTACATTTTCTGTGTCGGAAACATATAAATTGCGGCATCGCCAGGATCAAGTTCCATCGTGCTTTCGTAAGCGCTCGCCGGAACAATTGTACCATCTTTCAATACCTTTTTTAGCGTTTCGTCACCCGCAACAGTAAGATTGATTGAAACAAGGTGGTTCTTGTTGACAATCACAACGAATGTGTTTGGGCCATTATCGAGTACCGAAACCAGTGCCGGAGCACCGTTGGTTTCAAGCACGCTGATGGCTTTTGGCAGATGGATCAGGCGACTGGTCCCAAGTGGAATCATCCCCTTGCCTGTATGTTTTACACTGACAACCTTTGCACCCAAAAATATCCATGAAAGATCTTTGATCTCCTGGCTCATCTGTTTCACACGGTCGTAAACGACACTTCTCTTGCCGGCAG
>Ga0265297_10002054_pt1 | contig 43044 bp, 35 predicted proteins | sample Munlanlwell13791_FD_192502 | JGI IMG/M metagenome (GOLD analysis project Ga0265297, IMG submission 192502) | Leachate microbial communities from a municipal landfill in Southern Ontario, Canada - Leachate well 137-91 | ecosystem: Engineered > Solid waste > Landfill > Unclassified | place... | reverse complement strand
AGGTCTGCAGGTAATGCTCGCCCGGCTTGGCCGCCCAGGCGCGCATGCCGCTGTCGAGCTTGCGGACTTCCATGACGGCGTTTTCCGCCGGATCGAAATTGACGCACCAATAGTAACCGTTGCCGCCCATATAGATGAGCCGGCCGCCTTCCGCGACGTAATCCTCCTGCGCGTCCAGCATCCGTTCCGAGACATATTCGGGATGCGTGCCGGTCAGAACGCAATTGTAGGGCTTCAGGGCCTCGACCCCTTCCCGGTGCAGGTCGTCGTCCGTGATGAAATCGCAGTCATAGCCGCAATGCTCGATCCAGGCCGTGATCGACAGATCGGCCGGGAACTGCCACGGCGCCCCCATCCACGAATTGCGGAACTTCGGGCGCATGTTGATGATCGGCCGCTTCCACGAGGTGAAGCAGACGCCGGCGCCATCCTCATAGCTGTTATAGGTCGAGAGGCCATATTCGCGGTGTTCGTAGGTTTCGATCTCGACATCCGAAATGATCGGCGGCTGGCCGGTCATCGGCTGCACGATCTGAGCGTCGAAGGCCAGCGTCTCATTGGCATAGGCGAGATAGCTGGCGGTCGGCACCAGGAAGCACAATTTGGCGGTCGGCCGGGCCTGGCGGACGAAGAAGACGACATATTCTTCGGCGATGCCCCGGCCCGGCCCGACGCGCAGGCGGAAAGCATAGGCCCCGGCCTTGAGACCGGGCGGAATCTCGACCGTCTTGGTCACCGCCCAGCCGCAGTCGGTGACCGCGTCCGGGTGGAATTCGATGCCGCCGAATTCCTGTGGGGCCAGGCGGAAGCAATCGTTCTTGCCGTTCCAGTTCCAGCCGGTCATGCCGCGCACCGGATGGTTCACCCCCCGGGTCTTCAGCCGATAGGGACCGGTATCGACGACATCATGGCCGATGCCGTCCTCCGTATAGCCGGCGGCGGTGTCCCAATAGGCGACGAGGCCGTCGGCCGGCGGCAGGTGTCCGGCCTTCACGCCGTCCAGTTCCGCGCGGGTCAGCACCCGTTCCGAAATGAAGGGGCGGTCGATCTTGCCGGCATAGAGATCGCCGACGAAATCGCCGCGCAGCGTGTGATGATCCCGGGCGCCGCCGATCAGGAAGGGCACGTCCGCCGGATTGAACTGGGCGAAGCGGAGGCGGGCCTGAACATGGGAGGCGAAGTCATAGGGGGTCGTCCGCCCGATCAGGGAGTTGTACCGGTTGAGAACCCCTTCCTGATAGAGCGTCGCGGTCTTCGTCACGGCGTCGAAGCTGACACCGACCAGATACCAGACATGCTTGATCAGCGGCATTTCCGCGGTGACGTAATCGACCTCATCGCCGCCGCCGACCCAGAACTCGAGATAGCCGTCGGGATTGATGCCGAGGGCGAAACCCTTGTTGTTCTCGGTATCCCAGCGCCCCATGATGGTCTGCCGGGCGCCGCGCTTCGGCAGCGAGGGCCAGATGAAGGCCGCCATCGACAGCGTGCCGTCGAGCTTCAGGTGCTGCTCCGGGTCCGCCACCGTCAGGAAATTGCCGAGCTGCGTGAACTGCTTCTTCACCGCCCAGCGCCCGTTCGCCGGGTGGGGAATTTCCTGTTCGATGTAACCCGGTCCGGCCTCGGTGTTGCTGTCGCCGTGGATCAGGCGGACGAGCTGGGCATCGGCGAAATCCGCACCGTCGCAATTGACGTGGACGGCGATTTTTTCGCCCTGTTTGACCGACAGCCGGTCGGTATATCCGAAGATCTTCTGTTCAGCCATCTTGCCTACCCATCAAATCGTTGATCTTGCGCAGGAAAATCCCGTGAAGGCCGGCCGCCGGATCGGCATAGTCGGTGCCGTCGACCGCGACCGGCGGGTGTCCCGGCCTGGGGATGTCGGTGATGCGATAGCGGCCGTCGGGCATGAGCCGCAGGGCGTATTGCTGGTCGATCGGCAGGTTCTTGAAATAGAACATCAGGCGGCCGAGCGCTTCGCTCCGGTGCTGGGCGTGCGGATCGCGGCGGTGCTCTTCGATCAGATCGGGCGTGATGACACGCTTCAGATAACGCCGCGTCTTGCTGTCGAAATATTCACGGACGGCGAGTTCGCCGTTGACCGGATTGGGGTCGAGTGGCTCTGTCATGGGCGGCGGGCCTCCGGACGATGACGGTTGCACGGCATCACGATTCCATCAGGTCGTGGACGCGGCGGACGAAGATCGCGTGATAACCATCGCCGACCGTGTCGTATTCGCGGTCCTCGACCACCCGGGGCGAGACGCCGCGGTGACCCGAAAAGGCGATGATCTTGTAGCGGCCGGTCTCGAGATTGCGTTGAAGAGCGTATTTGTCGTCCATGGGCGCACGCCGGAAATACATGAGCAGGCGTTCGAGCGTGGCGCTGTGCTGGCCGAGCGGCTGCTGGCGGTGTTCCTCGATGATTTCCGGGCAGATCAGGGTCTTCAGGTAATCCCGCTGCATCTTGTCGAAGCGCAGGAAATAGACCTCGTCCTTGTTGTCGCGTTCGGTCGCTTCCTCGGGCAGGGCTTCACCGCCCTTTTCCGAGCGCATGGAGCGCCATTCGCCGCGCTTCTTGTCGCGCCAGGCGTTGAACTGCTTCTTGATGCCGAAGTAGCCGTTGTTGGTGAACAGCACGACCCCCAGCATGATCAGGCCGATCAGGAACAGCCGCGCCGGGCCGAGGTCGATCAGCACCTTGTCGAGGAAGGTGACCACCAAGGTGCCGAGGATGGCGCCTTCGGCCTTGCCGATGCCGCCGATGGTGACCATGGCGAGGCCGAGCAGCACGGTATCGAAACTGAAGATCGAGAAGGCGGTGCCGCGATAGAGGGTGGCATAGAAGCCGCCGATGAAGCCGAGCGCCGCCGAGGTCACGACGAAGATGATGATGCGCGCCCGGCGATAGTCGACGCCGCAGGCTTCGGCGAAGGCTTCGCGCTTTTCCGGCGCCATGCGCAGGATCCGGCCCAACTGCTTGCCGTTGATGAAGCGGAAGAGGAAGAGCACGGCGCCCAGCAGCAGGAAGGCGGAATAATAGGAGAGCAGCGATTGCGCCTCCGGCGACCAGCTATCGGGCACGAAGCTCTGGGCGCCGTAAAGCCCGCCGGAGGACGCGCCGAAAATCTTCGACGTGGTGAAGAAGACCCGGCAAAGCTCGTTCAGGCCGAGGGTGAGCAGCGCGTAATAGAAGCCGTCCAGGCGCAGCGCCGGAATGGCGATCACCGCCCCCATGGCAAGGCCGAGGAAGGCCCCCCCCACCGGCAGCACATACCAGGGCAAGCCCCATTGGATGGAGAGATAGGTGGTGACGAAGGCCGAGACCCCGACCACCGCATAAGTGGCCAGGGTGAAGATCGAGGCGGTGCCCAGCACCAGTGTCCAGCAGACGTTGATCGCGGCGAAGATGCCGAAGATCGTGCCGGCCGAGAGCAGCGTATTATAGACCGAGGCCGGGAAAACGGCGGGGCCGATGACGAGCAGCGCCAGGCAGATCGCCCAATAGATCGGGCGCCGGTCCTGAATCTTCTTTTCGGCCTTCAGGGTCTTGCGGTTATAGAGCCCCTTGATATGCAGGACGTTCCGACGGGTCGGCCACCAGCGCCGCCGACGCCACAGCCGCTGGCCGTGGTTCGGCCAGATGACGTAATGCTTCAGCCGGCCGACCTTGAAGGTCTTCGCCTTGAATTTCGTATGGGCACGCCAGGTATCACCGGCGTCGGGCGCCGCGACGGACGTCAGTTCCGGATTGCCCTGGTCCTGGCCCCAGGGCTCGAGGGGGTTGTGCCAGGTGATGGGCCGGGGCTTGTCGGTCATTGTTCACGAGCCTTGTCAAGAAGTCCCGAAATGCCGCGCGGGCGCACGATCAGGATCATGATGATGACGAGGAACTGGGTGATCAGGACATATTGCCCGCCGAGGAAACGGGACGTCGCCGCTTCGGTCAGACCCAGGATCATCGCGGCGATCACCGCCCCCTGGACCGAGCCGAGGCCGCCGCAAAGCGCGATGCTCACCCCCTTGATGAGCGGCGTCAGGCCGCTGAAGGGCGCGATGTAATAGGTCTGCGACAGCAGGATGGAGGCGAGCCCCGCCATGGCGCCCGTCATCGCCATCACATAGATGCCGGTCGAACGGATACCGATGCCGACGATGGAGGCCGCATGGGGGTTCATCATCATGGCGCGGATCTCGAGGCCCCGTCTGCTTCCCTTCATCCAGGCGACGACGAAGCCGAGCATCAGGATCGAACAGCCGACGATGCCGATCTTGTCGGACGTCAGCGCCATGCCGGCGATGTCGAGCTGCCAGGACCCGAAGAGTTCCGGCAGGGATTTCGCCCTTGGCCCGAACTGCATGAGCAGGGCCTGGGAGCCGATCAGACTGATCGCCAGGGTCCCGATCATGCCGCGCGTGGTGAAATTGGGCTTGTCGTGCAGGGGAATGAAGACGATGAGACAGATGAGGACACCGCCGACGGCGCCGCCGATCAGCCCGGCCGCCGCGATGATCGGCGGCCATTCGGAGACATTCTGGGCGACGACCCAGGCCCAGAAGCCGGCGAAGGAAAAGACGAAGCCATAGCCGAGGTTGATCAGCCCCAAGCTCGACCAGGTGATGGAGACGGCGACCGCGATCAGCCCGTAGATCGAGGCGATGACGATCGCATTGATGAGAATTTGGACGATTTCCATGGAACCTGCCCCGTTCAGCCGATGCCGAGCGTGGTCGAAGCCTCGCCCTTCAGTTTGCCGGCATGCATGCCGATCACCCGGTCGACCCGGCCTTCCAGCAGGGCGACATTCTGCTCGGCGATGAACATGGCGCTGTCCTTCAGGTCGATCGCGAGCAGCGCTTCCATCACGCTCTGCCCGATCTTGGGGGCGAGCCCCAGCGACGGCTCGTCGACCAGATAGAGCTTGGCATCGGTCATCAGGCCGCGCCCGATCGAGACCATGCGCCGCTCGCCCCCGGACAGACGGCCGACCGGCGTCTTCATCAATTTGCCCAGGGCCGGAAAGAGGTCGAGCACCTTCTCCTTGCGCTGCTTGCGGTCACGCCAGGCGTCCTTGGTGAAGGCGCCTGAATCGAGATGTTCCTCGACCGTGAGGCCGGTGAAGATCTCGTCGCCCTGGGGCATGATCGCCAGGCCCTTGCGCACGATCTGGTGGGTGTAACGCCCGGCGCCCTGGCTGCGCGTGCGGCCGATCTGGACGCCGTTCAGCAGGATCGAGCCGCGCTGCCAGCCGGTGAGCCCGGCGATCGCATAGATCAGCGTGGTCTTGCCGTGGCCGTTCAACCCGACGATGCCGAGCCTTTCGCCGGAGCGGATCACGAGGTCCAGGTCGTGAATGACCCGAAGCGGGCCATAGCCGGCGGAAAGCCCCTCGATTTTCAGAACTTCTGTCATCGTGTTCCCCTCCGCTTTCTCAATGCGCCTCGAAATAGGCGGCACGGACGGCGGGGCTCTTGATCACGTCGGCGAGATTGCCTTCGGCGATGACCTCGCCCGCGTCCATCACGATCACGCGGTCGGCGATGGAATCGAGGAGTTCGATGCGGTGCTCGACGATCAGCACGGCGACATTCATCTCCTTCGACAACATGCGCAGGATCTGGTCGATCTCGTCGATCTCTGCGTTGATCAGGCCGGCGGCCGGCTCGTCCATCAAGAGGACGCTCGGCCGGCGCATCAGAAGATTGGCCATCAGCAGCTTGCGCCGCTCGAATGTCTTCAACTGGCTGTTGGCGCGGTCATAGGGCGTGGTGAAATGAACGAGGTTGGCGCCATATTCGGCGTCGAAGCGCGTCAGATAGGGCCGGAAGGCCTGGCGTGCCGCCTTGAAGGTCTCACCCACGGTCAGGTCCTCGCAGACGATGGGCGTCTGATAGGTGCGGCCGATGCCGAGACGGGCGCGCTCGAACAGCTTCAGGGGCGTGATGTCGCGCCCCTTGTAGGTGACGCGGCCCTTCTTCGGCTGATAGCGGCCCGACAGGATTTCGAGGAGGCTGGTCTTGCCCGCCCCATTGGGGCCGATGATGCCCAGCACCTCGCCCGGCCGCAGGTCAAAGCCGATGTTCCTGAGCACCTCTCGCCCGCCCAGGTCGAGCGAGAGGCTTTCACAGGAAAAGATCGGCGTGTCGCTCGATCCAGCCATCGCGGCTCAGTTCCACCACGGGGCGGCGACGAGCTTCGATTCCGCGATCTCGTTCGGCCAGATGATCTTGTGCGCGCCGCCTTGGACCTGAACGTAGAGCTGGGACATGCCCTTCTCCAGGTCGGTCGACTGGTTGCCGAAGCCGTTGTCCGGGAAATGCAGGGCTTCCTGCAGATCGTTCTTCATGTCGATCAGGCCGCAGACCCCGCGATAGGGATTGTTGCGGATCCAGGCGATGTTGGCGGCAAAGTCTTCCGGCTTGCCGGTCGCTTCCCAGGCCAGCTTCAGGTAGTGGATGATGTCATAGCCGTTGCCGGTGTAGACGAGGCCCATGTTTCCCTCGAACTCGGGGAAGCGGGAGACGTATTTCTTGCGGAATTCCTGACCGCGCGCGTCGCCATAGACGCCGAGGGTGGTCGACCAGCAGAAGCCTTCGGTCGCCTTGCCGCCGAGTTCCAGGAACTCCGGCTGCGACGGGCCATACTGCAGATAGACCAGCGAATTCTCGACCGGATTGGCCCTGAACTGCTTGCAGAAGGCGGCATATTCGGCGGCCACCCAATGGTCGATCATGATGGCGCCGGCATCGACCTCCTTCAGGCGCTGGATGACCGGGCCCCAGTCGTTCACCGGGTACTGGATGTCCGTCACCGCCGCCAGTTCAAAATCGAGCTTGGGGATCGACTCCCGGGCCGCCTTCAGGATGGTCTGGCAGTAACCGACCTGTTCCGCGACGATGTGAATCTTGCGGTTCTTCGGCTTCCAGGCGCCGGTCGTCTCCATGGCCTTCAGCCAAAGGGGATAGGTCCAGCCATAGTTCACTTCGGCCGGACAGGTTTGCAGCATGTGGCTGTATTTGACCGGATCGGCCTTGAAGGCTTCCGTCGGCAGGCGCTGGGCGTTGCCGTTCAGATAGGGGCATTTGTATTTGGCCGACTCGTCCATCGCGGCGATCGGTGCGAAGACGAAGGAGTTGGAGATCGCCAGCACCTTCTTGTCGATACAGGCGGCGATCGCCTGGCGGCAGCTCTCCGGCGACAGCTTGTCGACGTCCGGCACATAAAGCTCGATCTCGCGCCCCAGCACGCCGCCGGCCGCGTTGATCTCCTCGACCGCCAGCTTGGTGCCGTTCAGGTGGTCCGTATCGTCGGCCACGCCATAGGGGGTCGACAGCGACGACGGCACGCCGACCAGCAGCTTGTCGCTCATCCCGCGCGCGATATAGGGCGCCGCGAAGGTCATGGCGACGCCGCCCGCGCCGATCTTCAGCGCGGATCGCCGCGTTATCGAAGGCTTGTGGCCGCTCAGTCCCGCCTTAGCCCCAGATGCTTTCGTCATGGCGATTCATCTCCGTGATGGTCGGTCGATTCGGAATTATCGTTTCATCTAGATTCAGCGAGATTCGGGGTTGGCACCCCTCGCCTCTTGCCGCCTGGACCAAGGCTAAGAAGCAATTCGCGTAACTGTCAATTAATTATCTATACCGAGGATAAATTTTTATGCTTCCATTCTAACGAAGCGTCTAGACATCACCGAAGAGGTAAACGCATGAAACGTCTAGCTGTAGCGCCCTGCACCTCCCCCTTCCTGGCCCCGGCGCCGGCTTCGGCCGTTGCCACGGTGGCCGGTCCGCTATAGATGGATGCATGTGGTGAAAATAACGGCAGACGTCCGGGGCAACCGGATGGGCCCTTCGAGGAAACATGAGCGTTCCCTTGTCCAAGCTGGATGAGCCCGCAGCGGCCGTTCCACCGATGACCATCCTGATCGCGGATGACCATTGGGTGGTTCGGGAGTCTCTGCGTCAGGTCGCGCGCAGCCTCGGCGCGAACGGCGACGTGGAGGAAGCGGCGAGCTTCGACGAGGCGCTGAGCGCGCTCGAGCGCAATCCGACGATCGGCCTCGTCATCATTGATCTGGTCATGCCGGGCTTCCGGGATTTCGAGGGGCTGCAGGTTCTCCGCAACCGCTTCCCGGCCGTGCCCGTGGTCATCGTCTCGGTCTATGAAGACCCGGAACATGTGCTGGAAGCGATCCGCCACGGCGTCGTCGGCTATATTCCGAAGTCCTATGGCCCGTCCGAGATCAAGCACGCCTTGAGCCGGGTGATGGCGGGAGAGGTCGCCTTTCCGCGCGATATCCTGACCAGGGCCCACGGCCCGGCGGAAGGCGCCGACGGAAGGCGCGGCAGCCGCGACCAGACCCCTGCCCCGTCCGTGCAGGCGACGGACATGCCACCGGGCTTCGCCCAACTGACCCGGCGCGAGACCGAAGTCCTCGCCGCCCTCGGCAAGGGTGTCTCCCTGCAGGCGATCTCCTCCGACCTGGACATCAGCCGGCAGACCGTGCGCGTCCACCTCGGCAATGCCATGAAGAAGCTGAACATCGCCACGCGGGAGGCGATTATCCGTCTCGCGGTCGAGAATGCCGACTATCTGAGCCGGGCCTCGGACGCGGATTGACGATGCCCGAGTCCGCGGACCGCGATATCGCCGAAGACGCCACGAAAGACATGAAGGCCCGGGCCTTTGAAGCGCTCGGCCATGGTCTCGCGGTCTGGGACGGCGACTTGGGACTGGTCACGTTCAATACGGCCTTCGGGCATCGTTTCGCCGGGCTCATCGGCGGCATTACCCACGGCATCTCCCAAGATTCCCTGATCGCGGCGCTCGAAACCTCCGGGCTGCTGGTCCAATCCGAACCGGCGGCCGAGGAGCCGGGCGCGCCGCCTCGCCTCGGCCCGCTCGACGGGCTGACCATGATCTTCACGGACGGGCAAGTCCTGCGCGGTGAATGCCGGCCCATGGCGGGCGGCGGCAGCGTCAGCCTCTTCGTCGACATCAGCGCGAGCTGGCGCACCCAGCGGGCGCTCGAAAAGGCGCGCGACACGGCGGCGGCGGCGGATCAGAGCAAGTCCCGCTTCCTCCGCGCCGCCAACCACGACCTGCGCCAGCCGCTCGCCTCGCTCAAGATCCTGATCTATTCCTGCCTGTCCGCCACGTCGGAGCAGGAGCGCATCGAGGCGTTACACGCCATGGATGTCTCGGCCTCGATCATGGAGGACCTGCTGGGCGCGCTGCTCAACATCGGGCAGTTGGACGCGGGCAAGGTCGAGCCGCGCATCCAGACCTTCCAGGTTTCGACCGTCCTGGACCGCCTGCGCGTCCAATTCGCCCATCTCGCCAGGGAAAAGGGCCTGGACCTGCGCATCATGCCTTCGAAGGCCGCCATCGAGAGCGACCGCGCGCTCCTGGAACGGATCCTGTCCAATTTCGTCGGCAATGCCATCCGCTATACCGACGTCGGCCGCGTGCTGGTGGGTTGCCGGCGTTTCGGCAAGACCCTGAGGATCGAGGTTCACGATACCGGCTGCGGCATCGCGGCCGAGCACCAGGAGGCGGTGTTCGAGGAGTTCTTCCGCGTCGCCGGTCAGCAATCGGGCCGGCACAGCCTCGGCCTCGGTCTCAACATCGCGCGCCGCCTCGCCGATGTTCTCGGCCACAAGATCACCCTGCGCTCGACGCCGAAGCACGGCACCATGTTCGCCCTCGACGTGCCGCTGGGCGACGTCTGGCATTCCAATGTCGGCGAGCCGGAAATCACCGAGAGGATCGGCGGCGAGTTCACCGGGCTCTGCTGCCTCGTGCTCGAGGACGACCAGAACCTGCGCGACGCGCTGATCACCCTGCTCCAGCGCTGGGGCATCGTCGTCGAAGTCTTCGATGCCTTTGGCGACATTCCGGGCGCGGTCGCCACCCTGGAGCACAAGCCGGACATCGTCATCACCGACTATCGTCTTCGGGGCGGGGCGAAGGGGACCGACATCGTGCACCAGCTCAACGATCTTCTCGAGCTGCCCTGTCCCGCCATCGTCGTCACCGCCGACACCAGCCCGGACCTCATCACCGATATCCGGCGTCAGGGCTTCCCCGTGCTGATCAAGCCGGTCAGCCCGCCTGGCCTTCGCGTCATCATGCATAATGTTCTGTTCGAGCCCGAACTCGTCCCCGAACTCTCCTGAAGCGGAAAGGGTTGCGGCATGAGCGACGACAGCATTCCGATCGGCGGCATGGTCCCCCTGACCGGCACGTCCCCCAGTGATGGCCGGGAGTTCCGCAACGGCATCCTTCTCGCCTGCGAGGAGATCAACAAGCGGGGCGGTATTCTGGGTCGGCCCCTGCGACCCATCTTCGCCGACACGGGCAACCAGACGGCCGAAGAAACCGTGCGCGCCACCCGGCAGCTCCTCGCCGACGGTGTCCACGGGATTTTTGCCGGGTACAACATCGGTTCCCAGAATTCGGAATACGAGCCGGTGGCGGACGCCGGCATCATCTACATTCACAACAACACCTTGTTGCAGCATCACGATACGGTGATGAGCGATCCGCAGCGTTACTTCGGCTGCTTCATGTCGGACCCGGCCGAATACTGGTATGGCCAGGGTTTCATCAAGTTCCTGTCCTGGCTGCGCGACAGCGGGCAGTGGCGCCCCAACAACAACCGCATCGCCATCGTCTCGGGGCCGAAGCCCTACAGCATCGTCATCGCCAATGCGATGGCCCAGGCGGCGGAACAATTCGGCTGGCACCCGGTGTTTCCGCCCCGGATTCTCCGGCGCATTCCGGGCGACTGGCGCCCCCTGCTCGAGGAGATCCGCGGCCATGCCCCGGCGGTCATGGCGCTGACCCATTTCTATTCCGGCGATCTCGCGCGCTTCCAGCTCCAGTTCATGGAAAACCCCCTGCCGTCGCTGCTCTACCTGCAGTACGGCGCATTGCACCGTTCCTTCTCCGACCTCGTCGGGGAAAAGGGCCGCGGGGCGATCATCGGCACGGTGATCGGCCTGCCACGCGACGAATTGGGCTGGGGTTTCTTCAAGAAGTACAAGGCCCGCTTCGGTCCGGACGCGACCCCCGAGATCGGCTGCCAGACCTATAATTCCCTGCATCACTATGCGATCGCCGCCGCCGTGGCGGGCGGCACGGCCGGCCCCGGCGGGTCCGAGCAGAACCGCCGGATCGCCAGCATCCTGCTCGACCTGCCCTATCGCAGCGTTTCCGGCACCATCCGCTATCACCCGCGCTGGCAAGCGGCGGTGCCCTATCCCGACGCGACCCAAGACCCGTCCCTGGGCTTGCCCCACCTGTTCTACCAATTGCGCGACGCCGAACAGCCTCCGGCCCTGATCGCCCCGGAACCCTTCGCCGATTCGACCTTCGAAACGCCGCCCTGGTGATGTGAGCCCGTGCTCATCCCCGGTCGGGAGCCGAGGCAAGCCGCTGACCGGCCGGCGTTTCGTCCAATGGTACCGAGATGTCGGAACGGCAAAGAGCCTGGCGTCTTTGCGAAAGTGGTGCACCCGGCGAGATTCGAACTCACGACCTCTGCCTTCGGAGGGCAGCGCTCTATCCAGCTGAGCTACGGGTGCACTGGAGGAGGCGCGGACAATAACCGAAGCCTCGGGGCCGGGCAACCCTGTCGAAAGGCATCGCGGGGTGGTGGACAGGGGATTAGGCTGCGCTAATATCCGGCCGCGTTCAGGAGATGGATCAGCCATGGCGAGCGAAGCGCCCGAAACCAAGGAAGTCGAAACCCCGATCGTCGCCTGCGACGGCGGCGAAGGCGCGCTGGGCCATCCGCGCGTCTATCTGAACATGGAAGGCAAGGGCGAGATCCAGTGCCCCTACTGCGGCCGGCTCTACCTCCTGAAGGGCGGCGCCCACGCCCATGCCCACTGAGGCGGGCGGCCCGGGCGCCGGCGGGAAAGAGGGCGAACACCTCTATCTGGTCGACGGCTCGGGCTATATCTTCCGTGCCTATCACGCCCTGCCGCCGCTGACCCGGGCCGACGGCACGCCGGTCAACGCCGTCCTCGGCTTCTGCAACATCCTGGCCCGCTTCCTGGCCGATGTCGGCGACGGCGACCGGCCGACCCATCTGGCCGTCGTCTTCGACGCCGCGCGGAAGACCTTCCGGAACGACCTCTATCCCGAATACAAGGCCCACCGCCCGCCGGCGCCGGAAGACTTGGTGCCGCAGTTCGCCCTGATCCGCGAGGCGACCAAGGCCTTCAACGTCGCAGCCCTCGAACTCGAAGGCTTCGAGGCGGACGACGTCATCGCGACCCTGGCCGCCCAATGCCGCAAACGCGGCGCGCGCTGCACCATCGTCTCCTCCGACAAGGACCTGATGCAGCTGGTCGGCGGCCCTGTCGAGATGATGGACCCCGTGAAGGTCAAACGGATCGGTATTCCCGAGGTCCTGGAGAAATTCGGCGTCGGGCCCGAGAAGGTTGTCGACGTCCAGGCCCTGATGGGCGATTCGACCGACAATGTCCCGGGCGTGCCCGGCATCGGCCAGAAGACCGCGGCCGAATTGATCAATACCTACGGCGACCTCGACACGCTGCTGGCCCGCACGGGCGAGATCAAGCAGCCGAAGCGGCGCGAGAACCTGGAAACCCACGCCGACCTCGCCCGCCTCAGCCGCGAGCTGGTGCGCCTGAAGGCCGACGTGCCCCTGCCCGAGAGTTTCGACGATCTCGCCGTCCGCCCGCTGGACGGGGCACTGTTGCTGCCCTTCCTCGAAGAGAATGATTTCCGCAGCCTGAAGAACAAGCTGGGCGCGCGTCTGGCAGCCCCCCTGATGGGCACGGCGAACCGCGCCGCCGATGCGATCGCCGCCCCGCCCCCGCCGGCTGCCGCCGCAGTGCCGGAAGCGGCTTACGAGACGGTGACCACGCTCGCCGCCCTCGACGGCTGGATCGCCCGCGCCTTCGCCGCCGGCTTCGTCGCCTTCGATACCGAAACGACTTCGCTCGACGCCATGCAGGCGGAACTGGTCGGCTTCTCCCTTTCCGTCGAGGCGGGCAAGGCCTGCTATGTCCCGCTGCGCCACCGGGCGCGCGGCGGCCTGGCGCTCGACGGCGCGGTGCCGGACCAGATCCCCTTCGCAGCGGCGCTCGACCGCCTGAAGCCCCTGCTCGCCGCCGACGACGTGTTGAAGATCGGGCAGAACCTGAAATACGACATGCTGGTGCTGCGCAAATACGGCGTGGTCATCACGCCGGTCGACGACACCATGCTGATCTCCTACGCCCTCGAAGGCGGCGCCCACGGCCACGGCATGGACGAGCTGGCGAGCCTGCACCTGGGTCTCGAGACGGTGAAATACGATGCGGTCACCGGCACCGGCAAGGACCGCATCGGCTTCGACGAAGTGGCGATCCCGGACGCCACGCGTTACGCGGCGGAGGATGCCGACGTCACCCTTCGCCTGTACCAGGCCCTGAAACCCCGGCTGTTCCGCTCCCATGTCGCCACCGTCTACGAGACGCTGGAACGCCCGCTGTCGCCCGTGCTGATCGAGATGGAGGCCGCCGGCGTGCTGGTCGACCGGACGGAACTGGCCCGCCTGTCGGCCGATTTCGCGGGGCGCATGGCGGAGATGGAGCAGGACCTCTACCGCCTGGCCGGGCGCAGCTTCAACGTCGGCAGCCCCAAGCAATTGGGCGTGATCCTGTTCGACGAGATGAGCCTGCCCGGCGGCAAGCGCATGAAGACCGGGGCATGGGGCACCGGCGCCGACGTGCTGGAGGAATTGGCCGCCCAGGGCCACGAACTGCCGCAGAAGATCCTGGACTGGCGCCAGCTCGCCAAGCTGAAGTCGACCTATACCGATGCGCTCCAGGCCCAGATCAACCCGGTGACCGGCCGCGTCCACACGTCCTATGCCATGGCCTCGACCTCGACCGGGCGGCTGTCCTCGACCGATCCCAACCTGCAGAACATCCCGGTCCGCTCGGAAGAGGGGCGGAAGATCCGCAAGGCCTTCGTCGCCGCCCCCGGCCATCGCCTGGTCTCGGCCGACTACAGCCAGATCGAGCTTCGCATCCTGGCCCATATCGCCGACATCGGCAGCTTGAAGGATGCCTTCGCCAAGGGGATCGACATCCACGCCATGACCGCCTCCGAAGTCTTCGGCGTGCCGGTCGAAGGCATGGACCCGATGGTGCGGCGGCGCGCCAAGGCGATCAATTTCGGCATCATCTACGGCATTTCCGCCTTCGGCCTGGCCAACCAGCTCGGCATTCCCCAGGGCGAGGCCGGGGCCTATATCAAGCGCTATTTCGAGCGCTTCCCGGGCATCCGCGCCTATATGGACCAAGCCAAGGCGATCGCCCACGCGCAGGGTTACGTCACCACCCTGTTCGGCCGGCGCTGCCACGTGCCCGCCATCAACGACAAGAGCCAGGCCCGCCGCGCCTTCATGGAACGCGCCGCGATCAATGCGCCGATCCAGGGCACTGCCGCCGACATCATGCGCCGCGCCATGATCCGCATGCCCGATGCCCTGGCCGAGGCCGGCCTTACGGCCCGCATGCTGCTCCAGGTCCACGACGAACTCGTGTTCGAAGTGCCGGAGGCCGAGGTCGAGGCGACCAAGCCGGTCGTGATCCGGATCATGGAAAAGGCGGCCCTGCCCGCCGTCGACCTCTCCGTGCCTCTGGTGGTCGAGGCGGGCGCCGGCCACAGCTGGGCCGAGGCCCACTGAGCCTCTTCCGGTCGAATTCGGAACGGCCTAGGCTCGCTCCAAAAGAACGATCCCAAGGGACCGATCGGGGGAGAGAGACATGGCCGAAGTCCATACCCGTGCCTGCCATCTGTGCGAGGCGATCTGCGGCCTCGAGATCGCGGTGGCGGACGGCAGGGTCGCCAGCATCCGGGGCGACAAGGCCGATGTCCTCTCCCACGGCCACATCTGCCCGAAGGCGGTGGCGCTGAAGGACCTGCATGAGGATCCGGACCGGCTGCGCCAACCGCTCCGCCGCCGCGGGCGCGATTTCGAGGAAATCTCCTGGGATGAGGCCTTCGCCACCGTGGGCGAGCGCTTCGCCGCCATCGCCAAGGAACATGGGCGCGACGCGGTCGGCGCCTATCTCGGCAATCCTTCGGTCCATTCGGCGGGGATGCTGACCCATTCCGCCCCCCTGCTCCGCCTGATCAAGACGAAATCGGTCTTTTCCGCGACCTCGGTCGACCAATTGCCCCATCAGTTGATGGCCTATTGGATGTATGGCCATCAGAACTATCTCTTCGTGCCGGACATCGACCGCACCGATTTCATGCTGGTGTTCGGCGCCAATCCCATGGCCTCCAACGGCAGCCTGATGACGGTGCCCGATTTCCCCGGCCGGCTGGCCGCGCTGAAGGCGCGCGGCGGCCAGATGGTGGTGGTCGACCCGCGCCGGACCGAGACCGCCAAGGTGGCCAGCGAACATCACTTCATCCGCCCGGGCTCGGACGCCATGGTGCTGCTCGCCATGGTCCATGTCCTGTTCGACGAAGGCCTGGCCGATGCCGGCCGCCTGGCCGAAGTGACCCGCGGGCTCGATGCCGTACGCGCGGCACTCAGCCCGGTGACGCCCGAACGCGCGGCGGTGGCGAGCGGGCTCGATGCCGGGACGATAAGGGCGCTGGCCCGCCGGCTGGCGGCCGCCCCTCATGCCGCCGTCTATGGCCGCATGGGCACCTCGACCCAGGAATTCGGCACGCTGTGCCAATGGGCGATCCAGCTCCTCAACCTGCTGACCGGCAATCTCGACCGCGAGGGCGGCACGCTGCTGCCCCATCCCGCCATCGATGCCGCCCTGGCGCCCCGCTCGGCCGGCGGCTTCGCCCGCTGGAAGAGCCGGGTGCGCGGCCTGCCGGAATTCGCCGGCTCGCTGCCGGTCGCGGCGCTGGCCGAAGAGATCCAGACCCCGGGGCCGGGGCAGATCCGCGCCCTCCTCACCGTCGCCGGCAATCCGGTCTCCTCGACGCCGAACGGACGGCGCCTGGACGAAGCTCTGGCCTCGCTCGACTTCATGGCCTCGGTCGACATTTTCGTCAACGAGACGACGCGCCACGCCGACGTCATCCTGCCGCCCTGTTCGCCCCTGGAACGCGGCCATTACGATCTCGCCTTCCTGGCGCTCGCCGTGCACAACGTGGCGCGCTGGAGCGAGCCGCTGTTCGACAAGCCCGACGATGCCCGCCACGACTGGGAAGTGCTGACCGGCATCGCCGTGGCCTTCGCCGCCGCCATGGGCCAGGAGGCGCCGAACCTCCTGCCCATGGAGATGCTGATCGACATGGGGCTCCGCACCGGCCCCTATGGCCTGGACCTCGACCGGCTGAAGGCTGCCCCCCATGGCCTCGACCTCGGCCCGCTGCGCCCCTCGCTGCCGGAACGGCTGATCCATGGCGCGATCGAGGCGGCGCCGGAAGGCGCCCTCGCCGACCTGCCGCGCCTTCTCGCGGCACCGGCGGCCCAGGGCCTGGTGCTGATCGGGCGGCGCCACGTCCGCTCCAACAATTCCTGGATGAACAACAGCCGGCGCCTGGTCAAGGGCCCGGCCCGCCACCGCCTGCAGATGCACCCCACCGACATGGAAGCGCGCCAGATCCGCGACGGCACCGCGGTCGCGGTGACCAGCCGCACCGGCACGGTCGAGATCGAGGTCGAGGCTTGCGAGGATGTCATGCCCGGCGTTGTCTGCCTGCCCCACGGCTGGGGCCAGGCGACGCGGGACGGCATCCGCCTCTCGGTGGCGCGGGAAGCGGGTGGCGTCTCCTTCAACGACCTTTCGGACGAGGAGGCGCTGGACGCCGCCTCCGGCAATGCCGTGCTGAACGGCCTGCCGGTCGAGGTCCGCGCCCTGCCTGCCGCCTAACGCTCCCTCAATCGAGAGCGTCGGCCGCACGCACGAGCTGGACGAATTCCGCCCGGTAACCTTCCGCGTCCTCGCCGCGGGCGCCCTGGGCGAGTTCGGCGATCGCCGGCCAGGACAGGCCGGCGACGAAGCCGACACCGGCCAGCTTCTGGCCATAGGCGGCGACGGCGACGGCGAAGCGCTGGTCGGCCGTGGCGTCCTTCAGGTCGGCGACCGCATCGGCGGTGGTTACCGGGCGTTCGATCAGCCGGCTCCGGCTCTCGCCCGGCAGCTTGTAGCGGATGCGCAGGAAGGCGATTTCGTCGCCGTGGGAGCCACCGGCACGGTCGTCCAGTTCCGGCACCGGGCTGCCATAGCGGAGCGGATCGACCGAGGGCTTGGCGCCGACCGGCGTCACCTCGTAGATCGCGGTGACCGTCTGGCCCGAGCCGACGTCGCCGGCATCGACCTTGTCGTCGTTGAAGTCCTGGCGGCGCAGGCCGCGCGTCTCATAGCCGATCAGGCGGTATTCGGCGATCTTGGCCGGATTGAATTCGACCTGGAACTTCACGTCGTCGGCGACCGGCACCAGGGTCGAGGCGGCCTCGTCGTGCAACACCTTGCGTCCCTCGACGGCGGTATCGACATAGGCGGCGTTGCCGTTGCCGGCCTGGGCCAGCTTCTGCATCAGGTTGTCGTTCAGATTGTCGAGCCCGACGCCCAGGATCGAGAGATAGACACCCGATTTCCGCTGTTCCGCGATATAGCCTTCGAGTGCCTTCGGGTTGCTCTGGCCGATGTTGAAGTCGCCGTCGGTCGCGAGGATGATGCGGTTGACGGCATGTTCGGCGAAATTCTCCCGCGCCAGGCGATAGGCGCGGTCGAGCCCGCCGGCGCCATTGGTCGAACCGCCGGCCTGGAGCCCCTCGATCGCGGCCTGGATATGGCTCTGGTCCGAGCCCTTGGTCGGCGGCAGCACGACATCGACGCCGCCGGCATAGGCGACGATCGAAATCCGGTCCTCGGGCTTGAGGTCCCTGGCGAAATCCGCGAAGGCGCTTTTCAGCAGGGGCAGGCGGTCGCGCCCCTGCATGGAACCGGAGACATCGACCAGCAGCACGAGATTGAGCGGCGGCCGGCCCCCCTGGTCGAGATCCATCGCCTTGATCGTCACCGTCATCAGCCGGCTGTCGGCGTTCCACGGCGTCGGCATGACACCGATCCGCGTGCTGAAGGGACGCCCGGGATCACGCGGCCCTTCGAGCGCATAGGGGAAATAGTTGATCATCTCCTCGACCCGAACGGCACCGGCCGGCGGCAGGCGGCCCTCGCGCAGGAAGCGCCGGACCACGGCGTAGGAGGCGGTGTCGACATCGGCCGAAAAGGTCGAGACCGGTTCCTCGGCGACCAGCTTCACCGGGTTCTGTTCGGCATCGGTGAAGCGGTCGTCGGTCGGCTGCGGCATCGGCGGCGGCGCCATGCCGGCAATGCCGCCGGCGACCGCGGTGCGGGCGGGCGCCTCGGCCCGGGGCATGCTTTCGATCAGCGGCGCGGCCGGCGCCGTCGCGTCGGCCTGCGGCTTCGCGGGTGCCGCGTCGCTCTGGGTTTCGGATTGTTCGAGGTTGCAGGCGGCCAGGCCGGCGGCGACCACCAAGGGCAGCGAGCGGGCCAAGCGGCGCCTTGCGGCACCCGGCGGGCGGACGAGGGTAGAGACGGGCATCGTGGGTTCCCCCCAAATTGGAAACCGGGTCAGCCTCGACCCCGATTGCGGCCCCGCCATGGGCCTTGCGTGGCGCCCATGGGGCGGCGATGCCCGATCTCGGCACAATTCCGCCACGAAGGCGTTCTTAGGGATTGGCTGCTATCCTCGCGACGACGGTGGCCGAGCCGCCGCAGGAGCAACGCCTTGGACCCCAGCGAATTCGACCGCTACGCCGACGCCTACCTGAAAGACCACAGGGCCAATATCGCCATCAGCGGCGAGGCCCCGGAGTATTTTCACGCCTACAAGGTCAGCGAAGCCGAGCGCTTCTGCGACGAGGCGGGACTCGCCCCGCAAACCGTCCTCGATTTCGGCAGCGGGATCGGCAATTCGCTGCCCTTCCTGCGCCAGGCGTTCGGCGAAGCGCGGATCTGCTGCGCCGATGTCTCGACCCGCTCGCTCGAGATCGCGGAAGGCCGCTTTCCGGGCGCCCACGCCGAATTCCTGCGGATCGCGGGCGACGCCCTTCCGCTCGCCGACGGCACCGTCGACCTCGCCTTCACCGCCTGTGTCTTCCACCATATCGCGCCCGGCGAACACGGCAGGTGGCTGTCGGAGTTGCGCCGCGTGACGCGGGCGGGCGGCCTGCTCGTGCTGTTCGAGCACAATCCGCTCAACCCCTTGACCCGGCACGCCGTCAATACCTGCCCCTTCGATGCGAATGCCCGCCTGCAACGGGCCGGTACCCTGGCCGGGCGCGTCCGGGACGCCGGCTGGCGGGCACCGCAGATCCGCTACCATGTCTTCTTTCCACGCCTGCTCGCAGCCCTGCGCCCGCTGGAGAAGCGGCTCGGGTGGCTGCCGCTCGGGGCGCAATTTTCGATCGTGGCGACCGCATGAGAGCGCTCTCGGCCCGCTTCCTGCGCTATGGCCTGGTCGGCGCGGGCAATACGCTGCTCGGCCTCGGGCTGATCTTCCTGTTCATGGCCCTCGGCGCCTCGCCCGTGGTCGCCAATGCGCTCGGCTATGGCCTGTGCATCCCGGCCAGCTTCGTCGCCAACCGCCATTTCACCTTCGGCGGGCGACGGGGGAGTCCGGCGAAATTCGTCGCCGTGCAGGCGGCGGCCTATGGCGCCAATCTCGCCGTGCTCGGCAGCTTGCTGTCGGTGGCGCCGGAATTACCGTCCCTGGCCCAGCTCGCCGGGGTTGCCGCCTATGTCCTCGCCGGCTTCCTCGGCAGCTACCATCTCGTCTTTGCCGGCGCTCCCGCCGCCACTTCCAGGGACCGATCCCATGGCGACCGACCGTGATTCACCAGCCTTGACCGTGATCGTCCCCTGCTACAACGAAGTGGCGGTGATCGACGATACCGCGGCCCGTCTCTGCGCCCTGCTGGACGATCTGTCCGGCCGGGGCGTGATCGCGCCGGACAGCGGAATCCTCTTCGTCGACGATGGCTCGGGCGACGAGACCTGGGCGGCGATCGAACGCCTGGGGCGGCGCCATCCCCGCTGCGGCGGGCTGAAGCTGTCGCGCAATTGCGGGCACCAGAACGCCCTCCTGGCCGGGCTGAAGGCGAGCACGACGGAAATCACCGTCTCGATCGACGCCGACCTGCAGGACGACACCAGTGCGATCGAGCGCATGATCGCCGCCTATCGCGAAGGTGCCGAAATCGTCTACGGCGTCCGCGACGACCGCCACGAGGACAGCCGCTTCAAGCGCGTGAGCGCCGAGCTCTTCTACCGCCTGATGCAGTGGCTGGGCGTCCGCCTCGTCTTCAACCACGCCGACTTCCGCCTGATGAGCCGGCGGGCCATCGCCGCCCTCGACCGCTATACCGAGGTGAACCTGTTCCTGCGCGCGCTGGTGCCCATGCTGGGCTTCCGCACCGCGACCGTCACTTACGCCCGCGGCCTGCGCCAGGCGGGGGAGAGCAAATATCCCTTCCTGCGCATGGTCTCCTTCGCGCTGACCGGGATCACGTCGTTCTCGCTGGCGCCGCTCCGCGTCATCACGCTGACCGGCTTCGCCGTCGCCCTGCTCGCCGGGCTGGTCGGCCTGTGGGCACTAGGGGCGAGCCTGATCGGCGCGGCGTCGGCGCCGGGCTGGGCCTCCTTGCTGATCGTCGTCAGCTTCCTGGGCGGTGCCCAGTTGTTCGCCCTCGGCATCGTCGGGGAATATGTCGGGCGGATCTACCTCGAGACCAAGCGGCGACCGCGCTTCGAGGTCGAGGCCGTCATGCCGCCGGCGGCCGGTGCAATGCGAGAGATCCGAGCGCCAGCAGAAGAAGCGGCGCCGCCACCGGTATCCCATTCACATTGAGGATCATGCCGGCGAGCGGCAAGGCCCAGAGGAGGACTTGCAGCCGGGCGCCGGCAGGCGCAGGCCGGCCCCCGTCCCTGCGCGTCGCCAGCAGGATCTGCCCGCCCGCGATCGTGGCGAGATCGTAGAAATGCAGGTAGGGCAGGGCGGCGGCGGTGCCGAGGGCGAGGATCAGGACGTCCCGCCCGTCGAAGCCCCGACCGCCCCGGCGGCGCCACAGCCCGACCGCGACCAGGACGGCCGCCGCCAGGCTGAAGACACCCTGCACCGCGTAGCTGGCCTCGACGCCATAGCCGAGCGTGCGCGCCGCCATGAAGCCGGTCAGCTTCATCGCCTGGGCGATGCCGGTGCCGTGTTCGAGCAGGTCGCGCTGGAAGGGCACACCGTCATGCAGATAGGCGAGCCAGAGCCCCTCCCCGAAGAGGGCGAGGGACAAGAGACAGAGGCCGATCACCGTCGCCCCGGCTGTTAGGAAAGCCGTCCATCGCCGGTCGAACAGCAGGGCGAGCGGCAGGAACAGCCCGAGCATCGGCTTGAACACGAGAAGGCCGACGAGACCGCCCGCCACCACCGGCCGATGCAGGGCGAGGCGCAGCCCGCCGATCGTCAGCGCCGCGCCGAAAAGACCGTTCTGGCCGAGCACGACATTGGCGAGGGTCAGCGGCGCGGCCAGCGCGAGCATGACCGGCAGGCGGCGAAAATCGGGCGCCGCCACCGCGGCAACAAAGGCGAGCGGCCCCGCCAGCGACCACAGGGCGAGTGCCAGCGGATAGGGCATCGCCCCGAACGGCAGCAGCAGTGCCAGGGCCGGCGGCGGATAGGGAAAGACGTGGAGCCCCGTCCCGGGGCCGAGCATCGCCGCCACCGCCTGTTGGAATGCGGCATGGTCGTAGATTTCGCTCAGCCGCCCCTCGAGCGCGAGGCGTGCCGCCGCCCAGAAGGCATAGGCATCGCGGCCGACCACCTGCCCGCGGCTGAACCGCTCGGTCAGATAGGGCCATTGGTCGAGCGCCGCCAGCATGACGGTGACCGGCAGCATCACCCAGGCGATCCGGACGAGGCTGCGGTCGAGCGACTGTTGTCTGTCCAGCATGGTCAAGCGACGGCCTTTCGTCGGCGGGGCGATCCCCGCGATCCTATCCCGGCAACGTTAACGCTTCTTCCGGCCGGACGGCCGCGCGACGAGAATCAAAAAGGGCCGCGGCATGCCGCGGCCCTGATCGGAAGCGTTGTGACGATCGCTCAGGCGGCCTTGGGGGCAGCCTTGCGGACCGCTTCGTCGACGTGGTCTTCGAACTGGGCGAAGTTGTCGATGAACAGCTTCACCAAGTGCTTGGCCTGGGCGTCATAGGCGGCCTTGTCGGCCCAGGTCTGACGCGGGTCCAGGATCTCGTTCTGCACGCCGGGAACCGCGACCGGAACTTCGAAGCCGAAGTTCGCATCCTTGCGGAACTGCGCCTTGTTCAGCGAACCGTCGAGGGCGGCGCGCAGAAGGGCGCGGGTGACCGCGATCGGCATGCGGTGGCCGACGCCGAACACGCCGCCGGTCCAGCCGGTGTTGACGAGCCAGCAGGAGACGCCGTGGTTGGCGATCTTGTCCTTCAGGATGTTGCCGTAAACCGTCGGGTGACGCGGCATGAAGGGGGCGCCGAAGCAGGTCGAGAAAGTCGCCTGCGGCTCCTTGCCCAGGCCCTTCTCGGTACCGGCGACCTTGGCGGTATAGCCCGACAGGAAGTGGTACATCGCCTCTTCCGGCGACAGGCGCGAGATCGGCGGCAGCACGCCGAAGGCATCGGCCGTCAGCATGATGATGTTCTTCGGATGGCCGGCGACGCCGGTGGCCGAGGCATTGGCGATGAAGTCGAGCGGATAGGCGCCGCGCGAATTCTCGGCCAGGGTGGCGTCGTCGAGGTCGAGCACGCGGGTGTCGGGGTCGAGCACCACATTCTCGAGCACGGTGCCGAAGCGCCGGGTGGTCGAGTAGATTTCCGGCTCGGCGGTGGCCGAGAGGCGGATCATCTTGGCGTAGCAGCCGCCTTCGAAGTTGAACACGCCGTCTTCCGACCAGCCGTGCTCGTCGTCACCGATCAGTTCGCGCTCGGGATCGGCCGAAAGGGTGGTCTTGCCGGTGCCCGAAAGGCCGAAGAAGACCGCCGAATCGCCCGCCTTGCCGACGTTGATCGAGCAATGCATCGGCATCACCGCCTTGGTCGGCAGCAGGTAGTTCAGGATCGTGAAGACCGACTTCTTGATCTCGCCGGCATAAGAGGTGCCGCCGATCACGATCGTCTTCTCGGCGAAGTCGACGACGATGAAGGTCTCGGTCTTGGTACCGTCCGCCGCCGGGTCGGCCAGCAGGTTCGGCACGTCGATGATGGTGAAGTCGGGCACGAAATCGGCCAGTTCCTCACGCGCCGGACGGACCAGCAGGTTGCGGATGAACAGCGAATGCCAGGCGAATTCGGTGATCACGCGGACCTTGACGCGGTTCGCCGCATCGGCGCCGCCGTGGAGGTCCTGCACGAAGACATCGCGGTTCTGCAGATAGGCTTTCACCTTGGCACGCAGGCCGGCCGCCTTCTCGGGCGTGATCGGCTGGTTCGACTTGCCCCACCACACGGTGGATTCGGTCTCGGCGTCCTTCACGGTGAACTTGTCGGTAGCCGAACGGCCGGTGTGCTGACCGGTCTTCACGACCAGCGGGCCGCCCTGGGCGACCACGCCTTCCCCGCGGCGGATGGCCTCTTCATAGAGGGCCGGAGCTTCGAGGTTCCAGTAGGAAGCCGCAACGTTGCGAATGCCCTGGAGTTCGAGGCCGTGGCGCGAAATATGGGTGCCAATCTGGCGCAATGTACTTCTCCGCGGATGTCGGCGCGGGATGACGATCCCGCTGCGGGTTATCAGAAGACGACGTAGAAACACTCGCAGCCCATATGGGTTGCGCGACCGGCGCAAAATAATTTTGTCATGCAGGGCCCGCAACCAGTCAGTTGGCCTCAAATGGCTACAATTCACTTTATGTCGCGGCCTGGCGCGCTACACGGACGAGATCGACGAGAGATGCTCTCGCTTCGGTTGCATTTCGCACCGGCGCGGGGAAGGCGATGCGGCATCGGGTCGCGGGACCGGCCATCAGGTCGATGCCGTCGGGATCGATCGCCACCATGCGCCAAGCATCCGCCGGCCGCCCGGCCAGCACGGTCGCATAGAGGGCGACGGCATCGGCATGGTCGGCATTCATATGCGCGACGATACCCGGTTCGGCCGCCGCCAGTTCCGCCGCCTCGTCGGCCGGGAAGAGGAAGTCGGCGCCGTCGATCCAATGAATCCGCCCGAAGCCGGCAACCAGATGGACCCGCTCGACCTCGAGACGCCAGACGGCGAAATCGGGAAAGTCGCGGTACATCGCCGCTTCCGGGTGGCGCGCAACGAAACGGTCCTTCAGGGCCGCATCGTCGACCTTGGCCGCGCGGCCGACCAGGGTGGCCCGGGCCCCGGTCAGCCGGGCCTCCAGCCCCGCCGTGTCGTCGAACAGGAGCGCCGCGGCCGGATCGGCCTCCAGCGCCTTGGTGTGTTCGGCGAGGCGCGAAATGAAGAGGAGCGGCCGCCCGGCATGGTCGAGCGCGGTCAGGACCAGCGAGGCATAAGGATGCCCGTCCGGCGGCAGGCGCACGGCCAGCGCCGCCGTGGCGGCACGGCGGACCAGGTGGCGGGCGAGCGTGGCGGGAGTCTGGCTTGGTTCGGTCATCGTTCGGGTCCGGCTGTGGCCTCGATCATAGACATGCACGGCCGCCGGTCCACCATGCGGCATGACGCCTGCCGTAGCCGTGCCGGCTTGCAAACTGGCGGCGGCGCCCCAACCTTGCCAAAATCAGGGTCCAGGAGAATAAGCGTGGCGCCGGCCGCACGTCGGGGGGCGCTCACAGGCCGAGGACAATGTCGAAACATATTCCCAAGATCGCCCTGGTCGACGACGACCGCAACATCCTGACCTCGGTCTCGATCGGTCTCGAAGCCGAGGGCTTCGCGGTCGAGACCTTCACGGACGGGGCCGCGGCGCTGGCCGCCTTCGGCCGTTCGCCGCCCGATCTCGCCGTGCTCGACATCAAGATGCCGCGCATGGACGGGATGGAGGTGCTGCGCCGCCTGCGCCAGGCTTCCAGCCTGCCGGTCATCTTCCTCACGTCGAAGGACGACGAGCTGGACGAGGTCCTGGGCCTGCGCATGGGCGCGGACGACTATATCCGCAAGCCCTTCTCGCAGCGCCTGCTGATCGAGCGGATCAAGTCGCTGCTGCGCCGGGCCGATGCCGTGGCCGAGGGCGGCGACGCCAAGCCGGAGCCCCTGATGGTGCGCGGCCGCCTGACCCTCGATCCCTTGCGCCACGCCTGCACCTGGGACGGCCAGCCGGTCACCCTGACGGTGACCGAATTCCTGATCCTCCAGGCGTTGGCCCAACGCCCCGGCCATGTGAAGAGCCGCGACCAGCTGATGGACGCGGCCTATGACGATCAGGTCTATGTCGACGACCGCACGATCGACAGCCACATCAAGCGCCTGCGCAAGAAGTTCAAGTCGGTCGATGCCGATTTCGCCTCGATCGAGACGCTCTACGGCATCGGCTACAAGTTCGACGAGACCTGAGGCCCTTGTCCCCCCACCGCTCCCTCAGGCGCGACTTGCGGCCGCGCGGCCGCGGTCCCTTCTCGTCGCTGACCCGGCGCATCCTGGCGGTCAATGTGGTGGCGCTCGGCGTCCTGGTCGGCGGCGTGCTCTATCTCGACCAGTTCCGGGCCAGCCTGGTCACCCAGCGCGCCGAAGCCCTGCTGACCCAGGGCGAGATCATCGCCGGTGCCCTGGGCCTCGCGGCCTCCTCGGGGCCCGAGGCGACCGATCTCGACATGGAGCCGGCGCGCGCCCTGCTGCGCCGCCTGACCGACCCGACCCAGACCCGCGCCCGCCTGTTCAACAACGACGGCCGCCTGGTCGCCGATACCAACGACCTGCGCATGGACGCCCAGGTCAGCCGGGTCGAACTGCCGCCGCCGGACGAGGGTCCGGGCTTCATCGAATTCCTCTACGACCTGATCGAGCCGCTGCTGCCCGCCGCGCGCCACCTGCCGGTCTATCACGACTTTCCGCTGCAGCAGGCGCGCGACTATCCGGAAGCCATGGCGGCGCTGGCCGGCAGCACCGGCGCGATCGAGCGCATGACGGCGGACGGCACGCCGCACATCTCGGTGGCGATCCCGGTGACGCGCTTCCGGAAGGTGCTCGGCGCCCTCGTCCTCTCGGTCGAGGCCCATGACATCGACCAGGCGATCCGGGCCGAACGGCTCGCCATCCTCGAAGTCTTCGGCGTCGCCCTGGCCGTCACCGTGCTGATGTCTTTCTTCCTGGCCCGCACCATCGCCCAGCCGGTGCACCGTCTGGCCGAGGCGGCCGAACAGGTGAAGGCCGGCCGCGGCCAGCGCATCCCGATTCCCGACTTCAGCCGGCGGCGCGACGAGATCGGCGACCTCTCGATCTCGCTCCATGACATGACCGACGCCCTCTATGGCCGGATCGACGCCATCGAAGCCTTCGCCGCCGATGTCGCCCACGAGCTGAAAAACCCGCTCTCCTCGATCCGCAGTGCCGTGGAGGCCTGGGCGCGGACCAAGGACCCGTCCGCCCGCCAGCGCCTGGCCGAGATCATCGAAATCGACGTCCGCCGGCTGGACAAGCTGATCTCGGAAATTTCCGACGCTTCCAGGCTCGACGCCGAAATGGCGCGCGACGAACGGCAGAAGATCCAGATCGACCTGCTGCTGACCGGCCTGGTCGACACCTATGCCGACCTCGACCACGAGAATTGGCCGGGCTTCGTCCTGGCAATCACGGCCGAGGCGCGGAATCTCGCCGTCTTCGGCTCGGGCGAGCGGCTCGGCCGCGTCTTCCGCAACCTGATCGACAATGCGATCTCCTTCTCGCCGCCGGGCGACGAGGCCAGGGTGCATGTCGGCCTGTCGCGCCAGGGCGAGACCCTGGTGGCGACCGTGGGCGACGAAGGCCCGGGCATTCCGGAGGAAGCGCTGGGTCGGATCTTCGACCGCTTCTATACCGAGCGACCGAACGAGCAGGTCGGCAGCCATTCCGGCCTCGGCCTCGCCATCGCACGGCAGATCGTCGAAGCCCATGACGGTACCATCGAAGCCTCGAACCGCCGCCATCCGGACGGCAGCGTGGCCGGCGCGCTGTTCACCGTGCGCCTGCCCGTCACGACCGAGGCGAAGCGGCGCGGCACCCGACCACCGGCCCCGGTGGTCGATTGACGGCGCCGGGGCCGCGGCGCAACGTGCCGCCCATGTCCGTCGAGTCTCCCCTGCTGTTCCATGCCACCTGTGTCGCCCTCGGCGGCCGGGGCGTGCTGTTGCGCGGCCCCTCGGGTGCGGGCAAATCGGACCTGGCGCTCCGCCTGATCGACCGCGGCGCCCTGCTGGTGGCCGACGACCAGGTTTCGGTCGCGGTCGAGGATGGCCGGGCCGTCGCCCGGGCGCCAGCGGCACTGCGCGGCCTGCTCGAAGTGCGCGGCCTCGGCATCCTCCGCTTCGAATCGGCCGATTCGGCACCGCTGCACCTGGTGGTCGACTTGGCCGGACCCGGCGAGGTCGAGCGGATGCCGCCGCCGGCAACGGAATCGATCGGCGACTTGCGCCTGTCACGCTTCGCGGTTAACCCCTTCGAGGCTTCGGCGCCCCTCAAGGTCGCCCTGGCCCTGGATGCCGCCGGCGGCCTCCGCGAGGTGATGCGATGAACGATTTCGCCAAAGGCCTGATGCCGCCAGCCGAGGGCGTACCGCCCGACGGCCGCCTGCCGGTCGTGCTGGTCACGGGGCTTTCCGGCGCCGGCAAGTCTTCGGCCATGAAGGCGCTCGAGGATCTCGGCTACGAGACGATCGACAATCTGCCCCTCGGCCTGCTGCCCAGCGTGTTGGCGCCCGATGCCAAACATTCGGCCGAAGGTGTCGCGATCGACGTCGACAGCCGGAGCCGCGGTTTCTCGACCGAGCAGTTCCTGGCCCAGGTGCATGAATTCCGTACCCGCCGCGACCTGAATCTCCAGGTCCTCTTCCTCGACTGTTCCGAGGCGGTGCTGACCCAGCGCTATACCGAGACGCGGCGGCGCCACCCGATGGCGCTCGACCGCCAGGTGCAGGATGGCATCGACCTCGAACAGCGCTTGATGAAGGACGTGCGCGAGGATGCGGACGAGGTGATCGACACCACGCTGCTTTCGATCAACGACCTGAAGCGGCTGATCGCCGGCCTCTACCCGCTCGACGAACACGCCGGGCTCTCGGTCACGGTGATGTCCTTCTCGTTCAAGAGGGGCCTGCCGCGCGAAGCCGATCTTGTCTTCGATGTGCGTTTCCTGGCCAATCCGCACTGGGTGCTGGCGCTCCGGCCCGGCACCGGGCGCGATCCCGAAGTGGGCGCCCATATCATGGCCGACCCGGCCTTTCCCGAGTTCGACGAAAGAGTCGCGGGACTCGTCGGCTTTCTGGTGCCACTCTACCGGCGCGAGGGAAAATCCTATTTGACCATCGCATTCGGGTGTACCGGGGGCCGCCATCGCTCGGTCTTCATGGCCGAACGTGTCGGCAGGGTCTTGCGCGAAGCCGGCCATCGCGTCACCGTCATACACCGCGATACGGTGTTCGCTTGAGGGTGTCTTGTCGAATGGAGCCATGATCGGCCTCGTGTTGGTGACCCACGGTCGCCTGGCCGAAGAGTTCATAGCGGCGACCGAGCATGTCGTCGGCCCGCAGCAGGCGATGCGCGCGATCTGCATCGGCGCCGATGACGATATGGAGCAGCGGCGAAGCGACATCGTCGAAGCCGTCGCCTCGGTCGACCGCGGCAAGGGCGTGATCATCCTGACCGACATGTTCGGCGGCACGCCCTCCAATCTCGCCATTTCCGTGATGGAAAAGCCGGGGGTCGAAGTGGTCGCGGGCGTCAACCTGCCCATGCTGATCAAGCTCGCCTCGATCAGGGGCAAGATGACCCTGAACGAAGCGATCGCCGCAGCCCAGGAAGCCGGGCGGAAATATATCTCGGTCGCATCAGCCCTGCTGGCCGGGGAACAGGCGTGAGTGAAGCGGAACCGTCGGCGGCCGTCGGGCCGCGCACGCTGAAGATCTGCAACCGGCGCGGCCTGCACGCCCGGGCCGCGGCCAAATTCGTCGCGACCGCCGGGCGTTTCGACGCCGAGCTCAAGGTCACCAAGGACGGTTCCACGGTGACCGGCACCTCGATCATGGGGCTGATGATGCTGGCCGCAGCACTCGGCACCACGATCGATGTCTCGGCGACCGGGCCCGAGGCCGAGGCAGCACTCGACGCCATCGGCGAGCTGGTCGCCAACCGCTTCAACGAAGAAGAATGATGCCGAACCTCGATTTCGACGCCGTCCTGTGGGATTTCGGCGGGGTCATCCTGTCCTCGCCCTTCGAGGCCTTCAACGACCTCGAAGCCGCCCGCGGCCTGCCCCGCGACACCATCCGCCGAATCAACGCGGCCAATCCGGACAGCAACGCCTGGGCCCGCTTCGAGCGGAGCGAGATCGACCTCGCCGGTTTCGACGAAGCCTTCGCGGCCGAGGCCGAGGCCGTGGGCGCGCGCCTGCGCGGCCGCGACGTGATCGCGGTGATCCATGGCGCCGTCCGCCCCGCCATGGTCGAGGCGCTGGACCGGGTGCGCCGCCACTACCGCACCGCCTGCCTGACCAACAATGTGAACGACAACGGGGCCGGTGCGGCCTATGCGGCCGAGGTCGGCGCGGTCATGCAGCGCTTCGACGCCGTGATCGAGAGCCGCCGGGTCGGCGTGCGCAAGCCCGATCCCCGCTTCTACGAGATGGCCTGCGAGATCCTGCAGCTCGACCCGCGGCGCGCCGTCTATCTCGACGATCTCGGCATCAACCTGAAGCCGGCCAAGGCCATGGGCATGCACACCATCAAGGTGACAGGCGCCGACCAGGCCCTGGCCGAACTCGAAGCGGTGCTGGGCCTGACCCTCCGCTGATCAGCGCCGACGATCGCTCGCCGCCTCCGGGGCCGGTGGGTCGGGCTCTGCCACGACTTTCGCGACCACGCCGGGTTCCCGCTCGATGATGCGGAGCAGGAGACGAGCCGCCGGATCGGGGCTCCGCCGACCCTGCTCCCAGTTGTTCACGGTGGCGGCCGGAATGCCGTAACGGCGTTCGAATTCGGCGGCCGAACGTGCGACAGACTTCCGGATCGCCTTGATACGCGCGGGCGGCATCGGCTCGATATTCGCCGTCTCCAGCGCCGTCTCGCCGCGTTTCCAGGCGACCGCTTCCCGCAGGCCGTCGAGCAGCGCCTGACCGAAATCGGTATCGGCCGTCTTCTTTCCGCTCATTTATTCGTCCTCCGTCGCCATGTCTTCGAGTTCGGCCAGGAGTTTCAGGGCAGCCTTCCGCTGTTCCTGCGACAGATCTTCGCGATCGGATTTCGAATAGGCGAAAAGCATGATCACCAGATCCTCCGTCAAGCGCAGGAAATAGATCGCCCGCCCACCACCGCATTTGCCCCTGCCGGCCAGCGCGAAGCGGATCTTGCGCAGCCCCTGGAGCCCCGGGATCACGGCGCCCGCAGACGGATTGGTGGCGATCGCCCTTTCCAGCGCCTCGACATCGGCCGGCGCCGCCTTCATCGCAGCGAGGTCGCGGAGATAGCGCCTGGTCCGGACGAATTTCATGGTGACAGCCTATCGAAATCCCCGCGTGGAATCACCAAAAATACGCCATTGGCGCATTTTATCCCTGCGAGGCGTGCCCCTGCGACTGGGCCTGGGCGCGGGCTTCGGCGGCGGCGAGGATCGTCTTGCGCACGGTCTCGTCGGCCGCCATCAGGCGCTCGAAATCGCGGCGGGAGAGTTCCAGCAGCTGGCAATAGCCGAGCGCCGTGACATCGGCATTGCGCGGCCGGTCGTAGAGCAGGGCCATCTCGCCGAAGAAGGCGCCGGAACCGAGGCGCACCGGCGTGTCGCCCACGGCCACTTCGACCGCGCCGGATGAAATGAAATACATCGTGTCGCCGCGCTCGCCCTTGGCCACGATCTTCTCGCCCGGCACCGCGAGCTGGGGCCGCATCAGGGCGGCGACATCGTTGCAGCGCGCCCCGGCGAGGCCGGCGAAGATCGGCACGCGCGACACCAGTTCTGCCGCCGAGAGGCGGAGGTCGAGGCGGGGCGGCCGGCTGATCAGGGTGCGCCGGGTTTCCAGGTCGCGCTGCAGGGCGCCCGCGATCTCCTGCGAGACGACGCCTTCGTCCAGCATGTCGTTATAGGCGACCGCCTCCTGGCCCATGGCGGCACGGGCGAGGTAGCGGGCTTCGAGATCGCTCGCATAGTCGGGATATTGCAGCTTGAGGGCGTCGAGCGCGCTCGCCACCGCAGTGATCCGCTCTTCCAGCACCTGGCTCATCATGGTCGCCGTGGCCGGGCCGAAGACCGGCGCAAGCGTGCGCCGGACATAGGAAACCAGCTCGCGCAGGGCCGATTGCATGATCAAGAGACGCTCCAGCCGGGCTTCCAGGGCGAGCGCCAGGGGCCGGCTCCAACCGAAGCGGCGGTGCAGGAAGAGGGCGAGGCGGAAGCCCGGACGGAAGCGGGTCGCCTTCACCGCCTCCTCCAGATATTCGGCCCGGCCGCCGGACTTGGCGGCATCGGCGAGACCCGCGGTCAGGGTGACCAAGGGCGCCACCAGCTCGCGCCCGATCACCCGCCCCTCGAACATGGCGAGATAGATCGCCTGCTCGCGGTGGGCCATGGTGACCAGGCCGGCGTTGCCGATGTCCTCGCGCCCGGGCTGGACATTGTCGAGCGCCGCCGCCACCTCGAGTTCGCCGAGCCGGCGGTCGTAATAGGCGGTGACTTTCTTCAGGGCGCTTTCGTCGATCCGGTGGTTGCGGGCGATCTCTTCGGCGTGGCCGCGCACGGCGGTCAAGCTGAGCGCCATCACCCGGTCCCGGGTGGCGAGGTCGGAAGGCGACATGCGGTCGAGCCCGACCAGCTTGATCAGGGGCTTCAGGGTCAGCCCGTTCACCAGCAGCGTCCACAACACGAAGGTGGTGGCGAGCACGCCGATGAAGCGCTTCACCTCTTCCGGCAGCAGATAGTTCTCGGTCGCGGCCAGCGCCAGGGCGAGCGTCACGGCGCCGCGCAGCCCACCCCAGACGATCACCGCCTTGTAGGTCAGCGCCACCTTCTGGGCGAGACCGAACCAGGAAATCACCGGCATCAGGCCGAAGATCACCAGGGCGCGCGCCGCCAGGGCCGAGACGACGAGCACGCCGAGCAAGCCACCGTCCTGCCAGGTCACGGTGGCCAGCGTCTTGGGCGCCAGCATGGCGGCCAGCACGAAGATCAGGGAATTGGCCCAGAAGCCCAGTGTCTGCCAGGAATGATGCAGGTGGCGCCAATTTTCCGGCGCGATGCGGAGCCGGCCGATCGCCCCGAAGGTCAGCGCGAAGACCACGACGGCGACCACGCCCGAAGCATGGAGATAATGTTCCGGCAGGATATAGGCGAGGTAGGTGCCGCCCACGGTCAGCGTCAGTTCGGCCAGCCGATTGTCGTGCAGGACGGGCACCAGGGCGGCCGCGCCCCAGCCGAAGGCGAGGCCGACCACGAGGCCGATCGAGAAATGCTCGAGGAACATCCAAAGGCCGGACATGCCGTCCAGTCCCTGGCCCTTGGTCAGGGCCGCGGTCAGCATGGTGAAGAGGGTGATCGCCGCGGCGTCGTTGAACACCGCCTCGCCCTCGACCAGAAGGGAGAGGCGACGCGGCGCGCCGAGGTCGCGGAAGATCGCGACCACGGCGGCCGGATCGGTGGTCGAGATGATCGAGGCGAGCAGCAGGCAGACGATCAGGCTGTAGGGGCTGGCGTAGGAGAGCGCATTGCCGACCACGAAAGTGGCCGCCACCACGGCGACCACGGCGAGCAGCAGCACGGGGAAGAGATCGTCGAACAATTCCCGCACGTCGATGCCGAGGGAGGCTTCGAACAGCAGGATGGGCAGGAACACCACCATGAAGACGACCGAGCTCGAGGTGAAGCTCCGCCATTCCAGCAGCATGTCGCCGAGCGGGCCGCTGATCGCCGTCGTCGCCGCAGCGGACGACAAGGCGCCGACCGCGATGCCGACCAGGGCGAGGACGACGCTATAGGGAACCGAAAGACGCCGGGCGAGCGATGGCAGCACGCTGATCAGGGCGAGCAGGCCCGCGATCGCGAAAACCGTACCGACGATTGTATCCATTCCTCAGCGCGTCCCCTCGACCCTGTGCCCCGCGCGCCAGATTAGCAGGTGCGCGCAGAAGGTTAAGGGTATCGCGCGCCGTCTTTTACCGCTGCGATCCCCGTCACTGCCCCGCGGGGCGATGGGCGCGCAGGAACATGGCGACCGCGGCATCGGCGAGCCGCGCCACTTCGGCCGCATCGGGCTGGTCGGCGAGGCCGAGCATGCGGCGGAGATGCAGGTCGCCCCGGATCATGCCGAAGAAGAGTTGGGAGGCGATTCGCGGATCCTCGATCGCCAGCTCGCCGCGTTCGGCGACCCGGGTCAGATAATCGGTCAGCGCCGCCATTACCCGGTCCGGCCCGGCGCGGTAGAAGCGCGCCGCCAGATCGGGCCGGCGCCCCGCCTCCGCCATGATGACGCGGAGCGTCTTCAGCGACTGCGGGCTGGTCAGCACGGCCATGAATTCGTGGGCGACGCGCGACAGCGCCGCCTCGACGCCGAGACTGTCGAGATCGGCCTGGTAGAGGGTGGCGAAACGCTCGTCCTTGCCATGCGACACCATGGCTTCGAAAAGGTCTTCCTTCGAGGCGAAATAGGCATAGATCGTCGCCTTGGAGACCCCGGCCCGGCGCGCCACCGCATCCATCGAAGTACCGGCGAAACCCTGGTCCAGGAACAATTCGCCTGCCGCCTGCAGGACCTGCCGGTATTTGGCCGGATGGCATGCGTCGTCCGCGGCCGGCGCACCGTCCGCGCCCGCCTGAACCTCGTCCTCGACCCGTTCCGCCTTCATCGCTCGACCTCGCGCCGGCTGCGCACGATCTGCCATGCAGACTATGCATGAACTGTGTTGCTGTGCACAAACCGGATCGGTGTTATATGAACTGAACTGAACGGTTCAGTCTAGTCCCTCGTGATCGCAGGAATCGATGTCATGAAGCCGCAGGTGAAGTTCGGGCTCATCGGTCTGGTGGCGCTGGTGGTGGTCGGCATCTCCGCCTGGCTGTACCTGACCCGTCACCTGGTCTCGACCGACGACGCCTATGTCCAGGCCGACATCGCACCGATCAGCACCAAGGTGGAAGGCACCGTCGCCTCCGTCACGGTGACCGACAACCAGATGGTGCGGGCGGGCGACATCCTGCTGCGCATCGACGATTCGACCTATAAGGCCGCCGCCGATGCCGCCGATGCCGCGGCCGCAGCCGCCGCGGCCGACGTCGACACGCTGAGCCAGCAGCTGGCGCAGCAGTCGTCGCGCATCGCCGCCGCCAAGGCCCAGGTCGACAGCGCCGCAGCCGAAGCCGATCGTGCCGCCCTCGACCTCACCCGCCAGAACAAGCTGGCGACGGCCGATTTCGCCACCCGCCAGAACCTGGACCAGAGCAAGGCCGACAGCGCCAAGGCCGTCGCCGCCCTGAGCGCCGCCCGCGCCAATGTCGAGGTCGAGACGTCCGAACTGGCGGTGCTGCAAGCCAAACTGGTGGAAGCCCGCGCCACCCTCGACCGGGCCAAGGCCCAGGCGGCCCAGGCCCATCAGAACCTGACCGATACGGTGATCCGCGCGCCGACCGACGGCGTGATCGGCAACAAGGGCGTGGTGCCCGGGCAATATGTCCGCCCGGGCGTGATCATGCTCTCGGTCGTGCCGGTGCAGGAAATCTGGGTCGAAGCCAATTTCAAGGAAACCCAGCTCCCCGCCATGGGGGCCGGCCAGCCGGTCGAAGTCACGGTCGACGCCCTGCCCGGCGTCACCCTGCACGGCAAGGTGCAGAGCCTGAGCCCAGCCTCCGGCGCGCTGTTCAGCCTGCTCCCACCCGAGAACGCCAGCGGCAATTTCACCAAGGTCGTCCAGCGCCTGCCGGTGAAGATCCTGTTCGACGAAGGCCAGCCGGCGACGGCGCGCCTGGTCCCCGGCCTCTCGGTCGTGGTCACTGTCGACACCTCGGTGGCGCCGTCGGCCAGCGCCTATGTCGCCGGCCCCGCCGCCGTCGCCGCGGGCAACTGAGGCCCGCCCCATGAGCGTCGCCGAAACCCTGGACCGGCCGGTCGCCGGCGCGGCCCGGCGGGACGAGCCGCCGGCACCGCCGCCCTCGTCGGTGCCGCTCGACGCCATGGGCAATCCGCGGCCGGAGAGGCGCCACCTGGTGGGCTTCTTCATCATGGTCGTCGGCATGTTCATGGCGATCCTGGACATCCAGATCGTCGCCTCCTCGCTCTCGGAGATCCAGGCCGGCCTGGGGGCCGCGCCCGACGAGATCGGCTGGGTGCAGTCGTCCTATCTGATCGCGGAAGTGATCATCATCCCGCTCTCGGGCTGGCTCAGCCAGGTCATCTCGACGCGCTGGCTGTTCGTCATTTCCTGCGCCGGCTTCACCTTGGCCAGCTTCGCCTGCGCCTTCGCCTGGTCGATCGAATCGATGATCGCCTTCCGCGTCGCCCAGGGCTTCCTGGGCGGGGCGATGATCCCGACCGTCTTCGCGACCTCCTATTTCGTGCTCGGCCGCAACAATCCGCGCGCCTCGATCCTGATGGGCCTGATCGCCACCATGGGGCCGACCCTGGGCCCGACCCTGGGCGGCTGGATCACCTCGGCCCTGTCGTGGCACTGGCTGTTCCTGCTCAACATCGCCCCCGGCCTGCTCGTCACCATCGGTACCGCCAGCCTGATGGACATCGACCGGCCCAACCTGAAGCTCCTGCGCGGCTTCGACCTCCAGGGCATCACCGCCGTCGCCCTCTTCCTCGGCTCGATGCAATATGTGCTCGAGGAAGGCGCCAAGAACGACTGGTTCCAGTCGGACGAGATCATCACCTTCACCGCCCTGGCGACGGCCGGCGCCGTCTGGTTCTTCTGGCGCGCCTTCACCTTCGAACGGCCGGTGATCGACCTCCGCGTCTTCGCCAACCGCAATTTCGCCATCGGCTGCACCATCGCCTTCGCCATCGGCTTCGGCATGTATGGTTCCGTCTACATCCTGCCGCTGTTCCTCGGACGGGTCTCGGGCTACGACAGTTTCCACATCGGCACCGTGCTGGCGGTGACCGGGGCCTGCCAGTTCCTGGCCACGCCGATCTCGGGCCTCATGGCCCGCAAGCTGGATCCCCGGATCGTGCTGGGCATCGGGCTCTTCGCCTTCTCCCTCGGCGTCTATCTGAATTCCTTCCTGACCTCGGAATCCGATTTCGCCGATTTCGTGCTGCCCCAGGCGGTGCGCGGCTTCGGCATCATGCTGTGCATGATCCCGGCCAACATGCTCTCGCTCGGCGCGCTCGACCCGCATGAGGTGAAGAACGGCTCCGGCCTCTACAACCTGATGCGCAACACCGGCGGCGCCTTCGGCCTCGCCATCATCAACACCCTGTTGACCCACCGGCTCGACCACCATGTGGCGCGCCTGGCAGAAGCGGTGAATCCGGCCCGCCTGGTCGCCACCGGCCGGCTCGAACAGATGTCGTCCTATTTCTCGACATTGGCCGGCGGCACGATCGACGGCGACAAGGCGGCGCTTGCCATCGTGCGCCAAATGGTGACGCGCGAAGCCTATGTGTTGGCTTTCACCGACGTCCTGCTGATCATGTCGGTGGTGTTCTTCTCGATCCTCGTTCTGGTACCCCTGATGCGGAAGCTGACGGCCGGCGGGGGGGCTCCGGCCGATCACTGACCGCCGCCCAGAACATGAGGCGCCTTCGCTTTTCCTGTTGCCAAGGACGGACGGCAGGCTTAGCCTGACAGAAAGTCAGATTACCCCAATTCCAATAAGCAAGGGGTAGCAACGGGAGGAGCCGCATGAACGCCCTGGTATCGCAAATCACCAAGGATCCGGCCTACAACACGGTCAGCCCGAATGATTTCGCGGCGATGATCGCGGTCGACCGCTACGGCACGCGGACGAGCGCCTTCGACAAGATCATCTCGGCCACCCACGACCATTTCTGGGATCCGCTGGACCCCGCCTATATCGACTTCTCCGCGCCCTTCGACATGGAGAACCGGCCGCTGCTGCCGTTCGACCTGATGCTCGAACTGCAGAGCGCGGTGGGCGACAAGCTGAACGAGAAGCAGAAGATCCAGCTCGTGAATATGAACACGCACTGGTCGCTCTCGTCGATCCTGCACGGCGAGCAGGGCGCCCTCGGCCTCTCGGCCAGCCTGTGCCATATCCTGGTCGACCCCGGCGCCCAGGAATATGCCGCGAACCAGGCCCGCGAAGAGGCGCGCCACGTCACCGCCTTCACCCGCTACATCCAGGCCCGCTGGGGCAAGCCGGCGCCGGTCGGCCCGATCCTGGGCGACCTCCTGTCCGAACTGGTGCTCTCGGAAGAGGTCTACAAGAAGCTCGTCGGCATGCAGATGCTGGTCGAAGGTCTCGCCATGGGCGCCTTCGCCATGCTTCATGCCAAGACCTACGATCCGCTGCTCAAGAAGACCACGCAGCTGGTCATGACCGACGAGGCATTCCACCACAAGTTCGGCAAGATCTGGGCCGACCGGACGATCTCCAAGCTCTCCAAGGATGAGCACCAGCGGGTCGAGGACTGGGCCTTCAACTGTTTCCAGACCCTGTTCTTCAACCTCGTCTCGCCCGACCAGAAGGGCTGGATCTACGAGAGCCTGGGTCTCGATCCCGCCTGGGTGCAGGCCGCCGTGCTCGAAGCCTCGACCGACGACGTGCGCCGCGAACGCATGAAGGAAGGCACCGACATCTTCCGTGTGCTGATCAAGACCCTGCTGAACGCCGGCATCATCACCGAGCGCACCCAGTGGTTCTACGAGCAGTATGTCGACATGGTCCAGCTCAAGGCCGAGGGCGACTATACGGTCGGCGATGCCATCGCCGAGGAAGGCATCGAGTACCTGAAGGAAATCAACAAGAACCGCCGGCGCCCCGGCGCCACCAAAGCGGTCGCCTGAGGACTCCAAACGCCAAGGGGCGGCCGGGGAAACCCTGCCGCCCCTTTTTCTTTGCTTCCCCTTGTAATAGGGCGAAGGGCCGTGCCGGCCTCGTCTCAGGCCGCGGCCGGCAGGCCGTCGATCATGTCGACGATGTCGGCCATGATGTCGGTGAGCTGGTAGTCCTTCGGGGTGTAGACGCGGGCGACGCCGGCGGCCTTCAGCTTGGCTTCGTCTTCGGGCGGGATGATGCCGCCGACGATCACCGGGATGTCGGAGATGCCGGCCGCCTTCATCTTGTCGAGAACGTCGGTCACCAGGGCGACATGGCTGCCCGAGAGGATCGACAGGCCGACGACGTGGACGCCTTCTTCGAGCGCCGCATTGACGATCTGGGCGGGCGTCAGGCGGATGCCTTCGTAGACCACTTCCATGCCGGCGTCGCGCGCCCGCACGGCGATCTGCTCGGCACCGTTGGAATGGCCGTCCAGGCCCGGCTTGCCGACCAGGAACTTGAGACGGCGGCCGAGCTTGGCCGAGACGGCGTCGACCTTGGCGCGCACCGAAGCCATGTCGCCGGCCGGGGCCGAGGCGGCGCGGGCGACGCCGGTGGGGGCGCGGTATTCGCCGAAGACTTCACGCAGCGTCTGGCCCCATTCGCCGGTGGTGACGCCGGCATGGGCGGCGGCGATCGAAGGTTCCATGATGTTGCGGCCTTCGACCGCGGCCCGGCGCAGCTCTTCGAGCGCCGTCTTCACCTTGGCGGCGTCGCGCGACGCCCGCCAAGCCTTCAGACGTTCGACCTGCTCGGTCTCGGCCGCGTCGTCGACCACCAGGATCGCCCCCTCCTCGCCGGTGGCGAGCGGGCTCGGCGCCGATTCGGTGAATTTGTTGACGCCCACCACGGTCATGTCGCCCGATTCGATGGCGGCCAGGCGCTGGGCGTTGCTCTCGACCAGGCGCTGCTTCATGTAGGACGATTCGACGGCGGCGATCGCCCCGCCCATGGCGTCGATCCGGTCCAGCTCCTCCATCGCGGCGGCCTTCAGCTCGGCCACCTTCTGGCCGACCACGGTCGAGCCGTTGAAGATGTCGCCGAATTCGAGGAGATCGGTCTCGAAGGCCAGGATCTGCTGGCAGCGCAGCGACCATTGCTGATCCCAGGGCCGGGGCAGGCCGAGCGCCTCGTTCCAGGCCGGCAACTGCACCGAGCGGGCGCGGGCGTCCTTGGACAGGGTGACGGCCAGCATCTCGAGCAGGATACGGTAGACGTTGTTTTCCGGCTGCTGCTCGGTCAACCCCAGGCTGTTCACCTGGACGCCGTAGCGGAAGCGGCGGAAACGCTCTTCCTGCACGCCGTAGCGCTTCAGGGTGATTTCGTCCCAGAGCTCGGTGAAGGCGCGCATCTTGCAAATCTCGGTCATGAACCGGATGCCGGCATTGACGAAGAAGGAAATGCGGCCGACCACCTTGGGCAGGTCGGCGGCCGGCACCTGGCCCGCCTTCTTCACTTCATCGAGCACCGCCTGCGCGGTCGCCAGGGCATAGGCCAGTTCCTGCACCGGCGTCGCCCCCGCTTCCTGCAGGTGGTAGGAGCAGACGTTCATCGGGTTCCACTTCGGCACTTCCTTGTAGGTGAAGGAAATGACGTCGGCGATCAGGCGCATCGAGGGCTGCGGCGGGAAGATATAGGTCCCGCGCGAGAGATATTCCTTGATGATGTCGTTCTGCGTCGTGCCCTGGAGGTCGGAGCGCTTGGCGCCCTGCTCCTCGGCCGCGGCGATATAGAGCGAGAGCAACCAGGCCGCGGTCGCGTTGATCGTCATCGAGGTATTCATGCGGCCGAGCGGAATGCCGTCGAACAGGGTGCGCATGTCGCCCAGGTGGGAGATCGGCACGCCCACCTTGCCCACTTCCCCGCGCGACAGCACATGGTCCGCGTCATAGCCCGTCTGGGTCGGCAGATCGAAGGCTACTGACAATCCTGTCTGGCCGCGAGCCAGGTTGGTGCGGTACAATGCATTCGAGGCCGAGGCCGACGAATGGCCCGAATAGGTGCGGATCAGCCAGGGCTCGTCCCTCTTCGCTGCCGCCGCGGTCTCGTGCTTGCTGTCACTCATTGCAGAATCCCCACTCTCGCAACTTTCTGGCTTAAAAGCCTGCCCGCTCGGTGGCGGCGTTACTCTTTAGCCCTATATCCGATCCCATATTATTCAATTAGCATGTTGTGCGACGCAAAATAAACTTGCAACTGAGCGCCACAGCATCCAAAACTCCGCGCCTATCCGGGTTCATCTCTGTGTCATAGGATCAGGGGGCAGCCGGCAAGCGGGATGGCGCAACAACCCGACTGAACAAACAGCTTTGCGACGGAGCGCGAGGGACAGAAGCATGACGGTGACCAACACGAGCGAGGTTCAAGCGACCCTCGCTGGCCAGCCGGTCAAGGATCTCTACGAAGTGGGCGAGATCCCGCCCCTCGGCCATGTGCCGAAGTCGATGTACGCCTGGGTGATCCGGCGCGAGCGACACGGCCCGCCCGAGCAGGCCATGCAGCTCGAAGTGATGCCGGTGCCCGAGATCGGCCAGGACGAAGTGCTGCTGCTCGTGATGGCGGCCGGCGTCAACTACAATGGCGTGTGGGCCGGCCTCGGCATTCCGGTCTCGACCTTCGACGTGCACAAGAAGGACTACCACATCACCGGGTCCGATGCCTCCGGCATCGTCTGGAAGGTGGGCTCCAAGGTGAAGCGCTGGAAGGTCGGCGACGAAGTCGTGGTTCACTGCAACCAGGACGACGGCGACGACGAAGAGTGCAACGGCGGCGACCCGATGTTCTCGCCCTCGCAGCGCATCTACGGCTACGAGACGGCGGACGGCTCCTTCGCCCAATTCACCGTGGTGCAGGCCCGTCAGCTCATGCATCGGCCGAAGCACCTGTCGTGGGAAGAGAGCGCCTGCTACACGCTGACGCTGGCGACCGCCTACCGCATGTTGTTCGGCCATCGCCCGCACATCCTGCGTCCGGGCCAGAACGTCCTCGTCTGGGGTGCCTCGGGCGGTCTCGGCTCGATGGCGATCCAGTTGATCTCGATCTCGGGCGCCAATCCGATCGGCATCATCTCCGACGAGAGCAAGCGCGACTTCGTGCTCTCGCTCGGCGCCAAGGGCGTGATCAACCGCAACAACTTCAAGTGCTGGGGCCAGCTGCCCAAGGTCAATTCGCCGGAATACGACGCCTTCATGAAGGAAGCGCGCAAGTTCGGCAAGGCGATCTGGGACATCACCGGCAAGGGCAACGACGTCGATTTCGTCTTCGAGCATCCGGGCGAAGCGACCTTCCCCGTCTCCACCTTCGTGGTGAAGCGCGGCGGCATGGTGGTGTTCTGCGCCGGCACCTCGGGCTTCAACATCACCTTCGACGCCCGCTTCGTGTGGATGCGCCAGAAGCGCGTGCAGGGCAGCCATTTCGCCAACCTGATGCAGGCGAGCCAGGCCAACCAGCTGGTGATCGAGCGCCGCCTCGATCCCTGCATGTCGGAAGTCTTCTCCTTCGAGGATATTCCGCGCGCCCACACCAAGATGTGGAAGAACCAGCACAAGCCGGGCAACATGGCGGTTCTGGTTTCTGCCAAGTACCCGGGGCTGCGCACGATCGAAGACGCGATCGAAGCCGGCAACAACGCCTGAAGTAACACGACCGAGTAATCCGAGGAGCATCATCATGAGCCTGGCCGCCCCTGCAAGCGACACCGCCGACATCGTCCTGCCCGACCTGTTCGGCAAGGCGGCGGAAGCGGTCCAGGCGGCGGATGTGCTCCTCGGTCACGCCAAGGCTGCGGTCTTCGCCAAGGTCGCGGTCAACGGCAAGGTTTCGGGCGCCAAGCTCGAAGCCGAACAATTCGCCGCCCACGGCCTGGCTTGGCTGGCGACCTATGTCGAATCGATCCGCCAGCTCCTGCATTGGGCCGAGAGCCTGAAGGCCGAGGGCAAGCTCTCCCGGCTCGAGACCCTGATCCTGCAGGCCGGCTTCGGCGAATATCTGGCCCAGATCGAGGGCGGCATCGCCATGAGCCAGGTCGAGGTCGTGCGGCCCGCCGACTACGGCCTGACCGAGGACCAGCTCGACGCCTTCATGGCCGTGCCGGGCGTCTCCGCCCTGCTCCATGCCGGCAACACCGGCGCCGTGCGCGCCGAGATCGCGAGCCTGATCGCCGATGGCTTGGCCTCTGGCTTCGGCGACATGGGCCTGGACGAGACCATGGCCATGGTACGCGAAAGCTTCCGCCGCTTCGCCGAAGACAAGGTCATCCCCTTCGCCCACGAATGGCACCTGAAGGACGAATTCATTCCCCTGTCGGTGATTTCCGAACTGGCCGAACTGGGCGTCTTCGGTCTCACCCTGCCGGAAGAATACGGCGGCCACGGCCTCGGCAAGACTGCGATGTGCGTGGTGACCGAGGAACTCTCCCGCGGTTACATCGGCGTCGGCTCCCTCGGCACCCGCGCGGAAATCTTCTGCGAGCTGGTGATGGCCGGCGGCACCGAAGAGCAGAAGCAGAAGTGGCTGCCCCTGATCTCCTCCGGCGAGCTGCTGCCGACCGCGGTCTTCACCGAACCCAATACCGGCTCCGACCTCGGCTCGCTGCGTACCCGCGCGGTCAAGGACGGCGAGACCTACAAGGTCACCGGCAACAAGACCTGGATCACCCACGCCGCCCGCGCCGACGTGATGACCCTGCTCGCCCGCACCAACCCGGCCGAGCCGGGTTACAAGGGCCTGTCCATGTTCCTCGCCGAGAAGATGCGCGGCGACGATGCCAATCCCTTCCCGACCCCGGGCATGACCGGCGGCGAGATCAAGGTGCTCGGCTATCGCGGCATGAAGGAATATGAGATCGGCTTCGACGGCTTCGAGGTGAAGGCCGAGAACCTGCTGGGCCAGCAGGAAGGC
>Ga0265297_10002053_pt1 | contig 43048 bp, 55 predicted proteins | sample Munlanlwell13791_FD_192502 | JGI IMG/M metagenome (GOLD analysis project Ga0265297, IMG submission 192502) | Leachate microbial communities from a municipal landfill in Southern Ontario, Canada - Leachate well 137-91 | ecosystem: Engineered > Solid waste > Landfill > Unclassified | place... | reverse complement strand
GGGAAAACATTACTAATAGGTAAAGACAAAGATAAAATAAAAAAGTTAGTGGATTACTTTGGTAGCAATGACTTTGTAATTTCACTTTACAAAAATAAAATATTTAATAATTAAACATCATTTTCTTTAGCATTAGGTTGTTCCGCATTAGTTTCTTCCATTATATCTTTTTCAGTATTAGTTAATTCTAATTTAAATTTTTCTATGTCTTCTTCGGTTATATTTTCTTCAACATATATTAAGGATATTAAATCCTGAACTTCATCCATAAAAGAACTTGATAATCTAATTATTTCCTGTTTATCATTGCAACTAATCATGTTTTGCATTATTTTACTAATTCTATAATACCCACGAATCATTAAATCTTTTTCCATTATTTTTATTCTCCTTGTTTAACATATTTGTTTGTCCAATCTTCACAAGCCTTATCTTTTATATTTTTACCTACTATCTTTTTATAAACTATTTCACATATAGATAAAACATCAACTATTTTCCAACATATAAATCTAGATATTTTCATAAAAATGTTCATATATTTCCCTTATCTTACAATAGAAATTTTTCTGATAGCACTGGCAAAAATAGCATCTTTAGAATCTGTTGAACCTGTTCTTAATTCATAAAGTCCGTCAAATGCACATATATATCTTTCTATATTTTTATTAAGTACCATTTCTTTTTTATTGGAATTTTCTGAAACAATAGACTTGGGAAGAATATTGTTTATGAAATTCAATATGTCTTTATTGTTGTAATTTGATGGTAGATTCTCGTTTTTAAAATCAATTTCTTTATCTTCTGAAACTGAATTCAAAATTCGGGGATCTAAAAGTTTCTGTTTGAATATTTCTTCCCTGATAAATTTGTTTACTGAAAAATTGTTTATTTTATTTAGTGTGCCATATTTAAATAATAAATGAGAATAAATAACATGCCATCTTATCTGCTTCAAACACAATATAATAATGCCGTCATAATTAAAGCCGTTATTCATTAGATTTTCGGCAGCATTCATTATTTTTGAATAAGAACCGGTATTTAAGGCTGTATAAAATGACCAAACAGGATAATCTTTTGACATTGGAAATGTTAGGTCAGTAACATCTTCTTGCTTTATATCATTTCCATCAACAGAAATAGAAATTTTATTAATTTCACTATTTAATGCCAATCTATTGTCTCCTACTATTTCAAGTAAAAGATTAGCATTTTCTTGAGTAATTTTTTTATCTTGTTTTTTGAATTCTTCAACAATATATTTTATCTTTTCGCTTATTGAAAATTCTGAAATAGGAATTCCAGCATTTGAAATAGTAGCGTTTTGGTAACAAAATTGTTTAAAATCAATCCACTTTAGTTTTCCAAAACAAGCCTTACCGTTATTTAGAACATTAGTCTTGTCACATACAATAAGATAATTGCTATGTGGTAAATTTTTAAAGGCATTAAATAAAAACTCAAGAAATGCGGAGCTATCTATTATTTCTTTTAAAACGATAAACTTTTTGTCATTGTCTATCCAAGAAGAACAGGTAATTTCAGAATCAACTAAATTAAGCCATTTTTCTTCAGATGATGATTTCTTTTTAAAACTAGGTATATCTATCTCTTTCCATAAATTTGGAGGAATTTGTTTTATGTTTGGAAAAAAATATTTTTTTATTTTTATTAGCTTTTCAGGATAAAATGACGGATCTCCACATATTAAAATAACATTTTTTAATTTACTTTTTTCAGACATAATAATTATTATTTCAATTTACTGAACCATTAATTTTCCATGATTTTTGACAACCACCCTTGCCTTGCTAAAGATGAAAAAGCAGAACTTTTTGCTTTCCAGACTTCGTCTTCTTTTGAATTTTCTCCTCCTACTCCGTCTTTATCCCAAGTATACCATAGTCAGTTAGAATAAACAGATGCCCTACATCTTCCAAAAGGAGAAAAACTTAATTGCCATTCTTGTAGACAATCTGACCAATGCCACCTTAAAAAATATAATACAATTCTACGAAATATGGAATACATTTTTTTGATCCAAAATAATTAATTTGGTGTCATACTTTGCATCAAATAGACAAAATTGGTATCTTTATCAATAGAAGACATTTTTATCTTTTTTTCGTCTTTAGAAAATGAAATTTTTATATTATTTCCATTTATCTTTTTACAACCATCTTTAATAAAACTATTTGACATTGCAACAGGATTGTTTAAAGAAGATTCGATTTGATTACATCCTACAATAGCTGTTTCTGGATCAGTTCCTCTTCTGGCTGCATCAACCTTTATCTCTGATTTACCAGCATTAACATGAAAGATTGATTTTTCAGAATTATATAGACTCAAGAATTCAACAGCTTCTAACAAGTCTGCTTTATCTACAACTATATTTGTTGGCAAATTCAAATTAAGTATATTAATGAAATTGGGAAACTGTTGTTTAATTTCTTCTGATGCAATACATAATTTTATTTTAAGTCTTTCTGAAGATAGTATAATATGTTCCTTATTTTCACAATCAATTATTTCAATTTTTTCATCATCTTCAAATGATTTGCAAGATGTTTTTAATAAATTACCGTCAATTAAAAATTTTTGTTCATCACAATTAATTTTAACATCATCTTTATTTTCGCCAATAGAGAAAATGGCACATCTTTTGCCGTCTGTACCAGCTAAATAAATATTTTTACCAGAAACAACAATTGCTATCCTATCAAGGATGTTGGACAAATCTGTTGGGTCTACTGCAAATATTACTTGTTCTACGGCTTCTTTAAACGCTTTGGCTTTAAGAGAAAAAATAACTTTATTGTAGTTATAATCAACTTTAACAAACTCACTAACTGGAAAGGTATCGTTTTTGCCCTTTCTTTTCTCTGATTTGTTATCAATAGCTATTGTTGTTATTTTGCCGTTAGGCTGAACAATTCCTGCAAAAGAATCTTTACCATAATTTTCATTTTCTTCATAAGAAATCTGAATGGAATATTTATTGGAAAGGGTATTTAAAACCTTTAAGTAACTACTTGCTTCAACACAAAAGCTGCCTTCTTCTTCTGTAATTATACTTTCATCTTTTGGGACAGAGCATAATATGGATATTTTTGGAGACGAAGATTCAAAAGCAATGGAATCTTTATTTGAAGATATTTTTATACAAGAATCAGTTGGCCTAATTTTCTTTCTTTCTTCATCTTGTGAATCTTTGGTTAATGCTCCAGATACACTTTTTTCTACTAATGCTGTTAATGTTTTTAACGGTACTGTCATTTTCATCATACTATTTTACTCCTTTGTTCTTAATTTTTATCAACTACTTTTTAACTACTTTTTAACTATCAATCATTATACAATAAAATATAAAAATGCAAAGTAAATATTTTTAATTGAACAAAAGAGGGACAATATCTTTGCTGTTGCATTTAATAAGTTCTTGAGCCTTTTTTCTTATTCTTAATAGGGCATTGTCTATAGACTTGGCATTATATCTAATTTCTAATCTTTTAGACACCCCTTTAGCAACTTCTTTATAAGATTTTTCATTTAAGTATTCCTCTAAAACCACTATTTCAAAACTACTCAATCTACTTTTTATTGATTCAAATGTTTGATTAAAACTTTCTTTATCTGAAAGTTTTTTGTAAGGTAATGTTTTATTATTATCATCTGCAATTATGTTAGAAAGAGGAGCCATTTCCATTTCATTGTCATTTTGATTAATTGGAGAATGATCCATGCTAACAGCAGTATTTATTGGAATATTTTTTTTCCTATGTTTGGATGCGTGTAGAATAGTTATAAGATGTCTAGTTATACACATTTTGGCAAAATTTAAAAAAGACATTCCTTTATTGGGATTGAATTTTGGTATAGCTTTTTTAAACAATGCTATTAAAGATTCTTGATACATGTCGTTTTCATCGTAACCTTTAATAAAACTAAATTTTTTAAATACTAAACCCAACAAATATTTGTGTATATAAAAATGTATTTTATTGAAACAATCATTATCATTTGGATGTTTTTGCATTTTTAATGCTAATGCATCAAGTTCTTTTCTTACTTCTCGGGGAGTTCCTATTAAAGGATCATTTACTCCCGTAACATTAAAAATAGAAACATCTTCTTCAACAGAACTTATAGGTAAGATTTCATCTGATATTACAACCTTTATCTTTTTTCTATAATTTCTTTTTTTAAAACAGGAACGTTTTTTAAACACTCTTACCTGTTTAATCTTTTTATTACATTTTGTTTTTCTTTTGTTTTTTGATTTAACTAGTGGCATCAATCCCCCTTTTAAAGGATAGACGCCGCACGCTATGTTTCTAATCTAATTTATTATTTCGCATTACTGACATCGTTTTTAAGAAGAATAAGGCAATTAATTAGTGCAGCCTCTAATATCCATCTTTCATTTAAATTAACGTTTATTTCTTTTTCTATTCTACTCAAAGCACTTGCCGTCTTAATCAAACTATTTCTATTAACCTTTTCTGCAATTTCAGCAATGGACTTTCTTTCAACATCCAAAACATCTAATAGAGCTGAATCTTTCCCACAAATTTTACATACAAATATATTTCTTAAAATATATGAAATATCATTTAATATTGTTTTTGCTTCTATTCCAGATTGCAATAAAATATTAACTTTTTCTAATAGCCCAGAAGCATCCTGTGAAACCATTAAATTAACTATTTCATAAGTAATGGTTTCATCAGGGATACCAAAATATTCATTGGCTTCTTTTTCTCCTATCTTATTGTCTTTTGCCATAGCAATTTGTTCTAAATGATTAATGGCATCTCTCATGCTACCTCGAGATATTTTTGCAATATTTGTAAGCACATTATCCACTATTTCTATTTTTTCTTTTTTAGCTATTTGTTTTAAGTGGTTAAACATTTCTTGCGTAGATATTTGATTAAAAATAAAGCTCTGACATCTTGAAGTTATAGTGGATGGAACTTTTCTGTGATCTGTTGTACAAAATATAAAAGTAACATAAGATGGTGGCTCTTCTATTATTTTAAGAAGAGAATTCCATGCTTCTGTAGTAAGCATATGACACTCATCTATGATATATATCTTCTTTTTTAACTCTTGAGGAGCATAATTGGCAGTTTCTTTTATTTTCCTGGCATCATCTATGCCTCTCTTGCTTGCAGCATCTACTTCATAAACATCAACACAATAACCGTTATGTATACTAGTACACGACCTACATTTACCACATGCAAGATACCCTTCTCTATGTTCGCAAGTCATCAAGGCAGAAATAATTCTTGCAATACTAGTCTTACCAGAACCAAATTGACCAGCAAAAAGATAAGCATGACAAAACTTATCTTTTTCAGCTTGTTTTTTTATTGCAGAAACTATTTTATGCTGACCAACAATATCAGTAATTTGTATTGGACGCCATTTAGTATATAACGGTATGTTATTCATAATATTTTTTATTTTTTCTTATCTTTATTTTTAATTGTCGTTTTTTCATTATACAATATGTTTATTAAATCATCAATTTTATTTTCAAAATTATCTAAAGATCCATCATTTGAGATGAAATAATTATAATTAAGGTCATCAATTGGTTTTTCTTTATAAAAACCTATCCTTTCTACATAAATTAAAAAACCATTATTTACAATGAATTCGGATTCGTTTTTAAAATATACATTATCAAAAACAATTTTATCTACATTTTTTGGAATAGATGCTAATGATATATTAAGCCAATAGTTTTCATTTATTTTTCTTCCACTTTCACAAACTTGATTTAAAATAGACAAACCATTTTTATCTTTTTTCCCATCCCAATTGCACAATTTCATTGCAGATTCTTCAACAGGATTCAATAAGTCACATAAATAAAAATTGTGTTTTTTTACTAAAAAGTTAGCAGCCGTGGTTTTACCAGCACAATGGGAGCAAAAATTTCCTCCACAAAAACCAACAACCATATTTGAAATTTTTGTCATTTTGGTTTAATCTTTTGATTAATATTATTCCACCATTTTTTTGTATCTTCATCCATATCCTTTTCATTAATATAACATGGCATATCATACATATCTTTAGGCCAAAGTTCTCTTTGTATCATTTCTTCTCCGTGTAAAGCTGCATGAAGATTCCAAAAAGCTTGTCCAAGATGATCTTCATCTCTTTTACCTTCAATATATTGAGTTAGATGTCTAGTAGCAGAATCAATATATCTTGAAATTGGCATACCCTTTTCCCAATTCCTTTCAGAATATTTAATTGCCCCCTTTTCCGAAATGTCTGCTATTCTCTTTAAAGCAATTGGAGAAATTAAATCATATCTTCCTTTACCTATTTGTCTGTCTCTTTGAGCACCAGTACCGAAGACTTGTCTTTGACCAGAATCTTTAAGTTTAAACTCATTTTCATTTGATGGCATTTTTCCTCCTATATTAATTTAATATGTTTTTATTAATGCAATATTTATTTTTCAACAAATATAAAAATACAAATTAATTATACATTTTTTTTAAAATTAATGAAATAATTAATTGTTAGCTATCCATACAGCACTATCACTTGCTCCTACAAAGGGAGTGGTAGCAACATAAGGCTCATTAGAACCACTTGCAGAACTTGGAGTAGGATTGTATAATACTTTTAATGACCACTCATCATCCCCTAATTTAAATTTTAATGTATCACTACTTGTATTGTTCCAAGTATTAAAACCATATGTCCCTATACTTCCTGTAACTTCTTGCATTCCCAACCTTAATGCTTTTGGCCCATAATAATTACTATTTGTAACATAGTCGCTTTCAGGACCAGAAACATAAATAGGCAAAACATTGTTTTTAATATTAATTGAAAATGCCTGTATATCACCGTTTAAACTAGACGTAATAACGCATTGATCCCAAGTTAACAATTTAGTGCATGAACTTTTTTTATAAGCAGTAGGAGTTCCTTCATTTTTCTTTGCAACCACGCCAACTTCAAAACTAGAAACATCACCAGCATTTATAGTTAAAGTTAATGATTCAACTACTGCATTTTTAATTTGATGACCTTCTTTGGTTCCTGATCCGTCTGGAGAAGAAAAATATATAAAATCAATTTGAGAAATTTCCGTTCCTTTAATGGCATATTCTATAAGACTTTTTGCATTTAGTGTAGAACCATCTACTGACATGGGAGCTGAAAATTTCCCCTTAAATATAGATGGCGGGTATCTATATATTTTCTTTTGAATGTTGTTATATCCTCCAGCCTTATCGTTATCTGTTTCTGGACCTTTTATATTTGTTCCTGTGTAATTTGTATCTCTTAAACCAACAACATGATCATAAAATTGGATGCTGTTTTCTATTCCGGAATTCATAGATAAAACAGGGATAATAGTAGTATTATCTAATATACAACTGCCTATATATGCCATTCTAGCCATAAAAATAATTCTCCACTATTATATGATTAAATATTTTTGCCACAACATTTTTTATATTTAATTGGTTCACCATTTATTTTTTTAGCCCCACAAGGACAAGGATCATTTCTTCCAACCTTAATCTTATTTCTCTCAATTGGTATACTCTTAACACAAAATTCTGTAATTATTTTCCCTTTAAAATGGTCAAGTTCATGCTGAATTGCTATTGTAACAATCTTATTGTCAACTAAGAACTTTTCATCATCCTTTTCTGTGGGATAATTTAAATATATTTTATCTGTTATTAATATGTCCCCATCTATTCTATCATTTTCAATTACTAAATGTTTATATCTGTAAGTATTAAAAAACTGACCAGGAAATGATAAACAACCTTCATTGAAAAACAAAAATTCTTCTTCCGCTTCAATAATTTTGGGATTAATTAGGCAAAAGTACTCCTTGCTGTTAAAAAACTCCTTTTTTAATACTGCAATTGTTTTAGGAATACCTATTTGAATGGCCGCTAACCCAACTCCATTTGGTTCATTATCTAATGTTGATTTGATATTTTCAACGATTTCTAGGGCTTCCTGGGCTGTTCTAACTGGTTCAGAAACTTGCTTTAAAACATTAATATCTCTAACTATTTTATTGAATCTCCCCACGAATGAATTCTGGGGATTCCTGATTACTAAGCTACACATAGTATAGCCTTTCTTTCGAGGCTTATTCCAAGCCCAGCATTGATAACTACCACGGCAGAATTAATATCTCTGTCGTGATCCGCCCCACAAGCGGAACATACCCAATGCCTTACCTTGAGCCCGCCCAATCCTGTGGGGCCGGTCAAAGCTCCGCAGTCCGAACAGGTCATAGTGGTCTTTCTTGAATTTACCGGAATTATATTCCTACCGCAGATACTGCCCTTGTAGGTTATAAACTTTGCCAACTGTCCCAACCCAGCTTCCGTTACTGACTTGCCAAAAATTCCTGCTGCCATACCCTTAAAGTTGTCGTCACTGTAGCAAATGGTCTTGTAGTTTTCCACCAGCTTCCTGCTTATCTTATGGTTACGATCCAGTCTTCTATTAGCTTGCCTTTCCTGCAACCTTGCTGTCAACGCTTTTCTATGTCCTCTTTGAGCTTGAGCAAGGCGTTCTGCCCCTTTATGAAGCTCTCTAGGATTTTCGATCTTAGTGCCGTTGGACAAGGTTAGCAAGGTATCAAATCCAGGGTCTATTCCAACAGCAGTATTAGTTTCTTTGACTGTGAAAATATGTATTGTATCTAACCAAAGGCAGAGATACCAACCGGAAGCTTTCTTAACTATTCTACCGCACTTGATTTCTGCATTTGGCAATTCCTGTTTGACGAAGCGAACTTTCTTCAATCCAGGAATACTAATTTTACCGTCCTTTGGTGGATTAATTGGATCTGGAAAGGGAATGGAATTGAACTTGTTGTGTCTTCCCTTGAGATGTGGTTTCTTGGCTTGCTTTCTAAAACACTTTTTCCAAGCATCATAAACTTGAGATAGAGTTCCCTGAATAGTATGAGAAGGAATGCCTAGTTTCTTTCCGTGGTCAGCCAGTAAGTTGTGGAATGTCTTCTCAGAAAAGTAGATATTGTCTTTAGCATTAAGTTCTATTTTTTTAAGACCAAAGTTATATACACCCGTTAAGTTATTAAGCCATCCGTTTAGTGTTTGCTCTTGCTTCTTGGTTGGTCTAAGTTTTAGGGTTCTTACTATCATGTTTTTTTCTGTGCCTCTACATATTTTTTAATGGAAGACAAAGGATCACCACCAACTGTAGACAGGAAATAAGAATTTGTCCAAAGAGTGGGCAATCTAGTTCTCATCCACTTATATTCCTGTCTAAGATACTTAGATGATCTTCCTTTTAACTGCTTAACAAGTTTGTGTATTCCATATTGCGGATTGACTTCCACAAGCATATGAACATACTCTGGTAAAACTTCTAATGCCAAAATATCAGCTTGGCGTTCTTGACAAACTCCAGAAAGAATACTTTTAAGTCTTTTTTCAGAACCGTCAACTAAAACTTTCCTTTTGTATTTCGTACACCAAACGATGTGGTACTTTGATGAATAAACTACATTAAAACTAGACTTATAACCTTTCATACCTACATTATACCACAAATAACTGTATAATCCTTCTTTTTATTTAACTTATTTTGTTTTGCCTTACCCCACGAATGAATTCGGGAATGTAGTTCAAAAGACGGCTCATTTTATTTACCTGTATCAAATTTATAAAAATCTTCCTCAGCTGAATTATTTGTTACTGGAGATGAATAGTATATTGCACTAGAATAACCTTCTGGAACTATTTCTGGCAATTTAGCCCAATCATATGCAGCTTTATAAGTACAACCACAATTCCAAACACCTATTACTGGCTTGTCTTTATTGGGTTTAATTTCCTGCCTACAAACTGAACAAACAAATTTAGCCATAATATTATCCTATCTTTAATTTTACACATATCTTATTCTTGTATTTTTTATCTTTTGTCTAGCTATATTTAATAATTTTTGAACATCTTCTTTTTCGTATAACTTAATTTTATCAGACAAATTACATCCAAGTAGGTTATTTTTCATTCTAAATTTTTGTAAAAACCAATTAGAATTATTTTTAATCTTAGTTGATATAGAAATAATATCTTGTTCATCAACTAATTCAGGAAACAGTGTAGTTCTAAATTCATGATCGACATTTTCACTATTCAAAATATCTATAGATTCTAAAATTTCGTAAAATACACAAGATTTGTCGCTAACAATATCCCACTTTTTTAAATCACAAAACCCGGTTTTAACATCCATTGCCACAAAAGAAACCATTTTATGAAATATTAAGTTTTGCAATATTACAGGAAAACTACCATTAGTAGAAATTCTTACCTGAAAACCGTTGTTTTTTAGTTTTTCAATATATTCATATATTCTTTCGTTATTAAGCGGCTCTCCACCAGATATAAGAATTTTTTCTTCTTTACCCTTATATTTTTCAATAATAAAATCAAGTGGTATTTTCTTGTTATTTTCTTTTCTTACCAATTTTGCGTTTAAACAATAAGGGCATTTGAAATTGCAACCTTCTAAAAAAATTACTGGACATAAAACGTCTGGGAAACCAGCTTCTGCAATATCACCATAACCTGCTACAAAAAGAGTTTCCATATTATTTTAAAAAATCCTTAATATCTCTTATGGTAATATTTTGATTGAAAATAATTTTATTATCATTAAAAATAGCAAAAGGAACAGTATTTATATTAAAGTTAATTGATAAATTCATAGCTTCGTCCGAAATAGAATTTATCTTTTCTATTTTTATATTAATTTTTTTTTGTTGAACATAATCTTTTATTAAATTAAACAAAATATTGCAATCTTTGCAGTTGTCTGCTCCTATAATTTTAATTATGTTATTTTTGAGCATATGTCTATAGGGGTATTTTTTATTTTAATATCATAAACTTCTCGTACTTTATCTAAATCTTTTTCGTTTTTAATGTGCAGTAACCAATCATCTTTTTTTATTTCTTCTTCAATTACATCAATACAAAAGGTTATAGGCATGAATGGAAAAGATTTAATGTATTGGTTACTACTTATTCCAGAAGATGTTGTTCCGTGCCATGTCGTTCCTTTTTGGGTTTTCCAAGAAATGGCATGTATATAATATGCTTGTCCGTCTTTACCTTCTTTAAATACTGCTGAATTTCTATTATTTTGATAACAATTTGTTTCTACATTGATAAGATTCCATTCATCATCTTTTCCGTTTAGGGGAGTAATGGTTTCATAATTTGACAATTTATTAAATATTCTTCTAACCATGCTTGCCGAACCTCCGCTATGCCCTTGATTAGAAAAAACATCAATTAATTCTATAACTGCTTCTCCTATTCCGCCATTATAATCACTATCTTTGTCAAACAATCCTGCCACTTGCAATTCTTTTCTTGCATGTTTTAATAAATTCGATTCTTCTTTCATTTTATATCTCCTTGTTGTTTTTCTGGATCATATGCTATAGTAATTGAATATTTGAATCGTTTAAATAATTCTGTAGTTTTTTCAAGTTCTGTGTCTACATCTTGCCCGGGTTTAAATTTGAAACTTTCCTCATATAATGCAATAGGCTTTAATATTTTGCCATTATTTTCATCCTTTAGCTTAATCATTATACATCTTGCTTGTGGAATATAAGTAGCATTTAAAATTTTACCTCTTATTTTTTTCATATTTCACATTACTTTCTTTTCTAATAATTGTGGTACAACATTTTTCTCTAATATTTTAATAAAATCTTCCAATGCATCTTTTTTGGCAGCTAAAGAAAAACTAGTCAAGTTAGCTAACCATTCTTCCCCAAAGAAAAGAAATAATAACCAATCGTGAATCGTTCTATAGTTCCACCTTGCCCCTATCTTATGTTCAATGTCTTCTTTTAGTGTTAAGTCGTTTTTAATAAGTAAATGAAGATCTAATTTATCTAATGCGCTATACATACTATTTATTTGCTCAATAGACAATGTTTCCTTGTTTTTTCTTTTAACAAATTCACATTGGGTATTTAATGGAACTTGTTCTTTTGGTAGATGAAGGGCATTAGCAACAGTTTCTGCTCTTTTGTCATAGACATCTTTAGGCCAAAGACCGTATAATCTGCAACCAAGCGGGCGTTTTGAATATAATAAACAATCTTTTTCTTTAATCATTGGGCAAGGTTTAATCAAACTCTTGGAAAAGAAATACTTAATAGCTGTTACCAATAGTTTTGTTTTATCTTCCTTACTCCAATTTGTCCAAATATCATCTATAACAGAAACGGCTTCAGAATAGTTCATTTGTGGACAAGCAACCCTGCAACAATTACATTGTCTTAAACAGGTGGTTGCTAAATCCCCATGTAAGTTATAAATACTATTAAGTTCTTCTTCTAGGGTTTTGTTGGAAGAAACTTTTACTTTAAGTTTTTTGGGTTGTTTCTTAGGGGGATGTTTATTGTAACTAAATACTTTTTTGCCTTTTTTCATATTTTACTCTCCAATTTATTGACATAATTTAAAAATACAAAATATATTATACATAAAAAAAATAATAATGTATAATATATTTAATAAGGAGAATATTAATGCATCCAAATTATAAGAATTATGATTATAAAGATCCTCTATTTGTGACTAGTTCAAAAGCATGGTGCTCTGTTTGTAAAAATGAAGATCCTCAAAAACCAACTTGTACAAACTGTAAGGGAACTGGTTATCAACCGCTAAATCTGAATGGCTTATGGTATCCATCTTCTGGTTTTCTTGTTTGCGGAGGACCTAGTATCAATAAATTGCCATATCAAAGATTAAGAGAAAGAGGAATTGTTTCTTTAGCCGTAAATAATGTTGCTGCTTATGTACCAGTAACAGCATTTTGCTTTAGCGATCCACAAACTAAATTTCATCACGGATTATTTTTAGATCCAAAATGTTTAACTTTTGCCCCAATCCCAAAATTAAGGCATCATATTGTTGCAAAGTTGCCAAATAAAAAATTTCAAGGCATGGATGCTAGAATAAGACATTGCCCATCTTCTTTTGGATTTTCTAGGCAAACGACATTTTCTGCAGAAAGCTTTTTAACAAGCGAAACTGCATATTGGGGAAGAGGAGGAAAACAACCTGGCAATGACAATCCCTTCCAATGCTTATGCACAATGCTCCTTGGTTTTAGATTAATGCATTATTTAGGTTGTCCTAGAATATATTTGTTAGGAGTTGATTTTTGGATGGAAGAAGGCAAGCAAAATTATGCTTTTAAACAAGAAAAGACAGCAAGAAATGGGAGATATAAAAATGAAAACTCCTATTTAAATGAATTAAAACCAATATTTGATAAAGCAGGATTTGAAGTTTTTAATTGCAACAAAGAATCAAAATGCGATGCTTTTCAATATGTCCCCTTTGATGAAGCACTAGAAGATTGCAGGGGTGGAGTTCCGATAGAGCCATTTGATACCGAAAATTATTACTCCAAGAGCATTGCCGAGAAAGACATGAAGGAAAACCCCAAAACGATCAGTATCGCAGAATTAGCCGAAATACAACAAAAATACAAAATGTCATCTTAATTTAATCCATTATGTATAAATTAATGGGTTATAAAAAGTTTAATAATATTTATAAAATTACACATCAAAAGAGCCATCTGGTTTAATATGTCCTCCCCATCCAGTTCCATCTGTTAGACCTTCATGTTCATCAATTCCTTCTCTACAACCAGGTGTTTTTAACAACAATTTATTAACCACAGAAATAATTTTAACATCGCGATGTTGTGCATGAATAATACGATGACAATTAGAACATATTAAGATGCATTTATTGAGTTCATTTTTAAGAACTCTCCATTTGCCATTTAATACTTCACTTATTGGTCTGTCCTTATCTCCGTTGCAATGATGAAAATCAAAAACATCATAATTATCATTATTTGCTTTTAATTTACACACGAAACAAACTCCTCCTTTATAAGAAATTGCTCTAACTTTTGATAATAATCTGTGAATTTTACTATAACAAGTTTGACAAAATTTCCGTTTCCTTTTCTGGTCTATAGGGTATTGTTTTTGGCATAAACTACAAGCAGATGGAACAACAACATTAGATTTTCTTGGATACCATCCTATCTCACTAATTGGTATTTTCCACTTGTCTATGCAAAAACGAACAAAAGATTCACCTAACCTAAGACGTTGCCTTGTTCCATGTATGCCATATTTTTTTAAATGTATTCTTAAAATATTTTCATTAACAGATCGAATGGCAGTTTCATATTTAATGCGAATAGCACGTTTTTGACGTTCAATTCCTTTTTTATATTGTTGTTCGGGAGTTAATTTAATATCATTTGCATAATATTTGGCTCTACGTTCTGGAATACCAAGTATTTCTCCTATTTCTGCCATACCATATCCTTGTCTACGTAATTCTCTAGCTTTTTCTTTCATATGTTCCCCTTCCTTATTGGTTCTGTAACATTTGCATATTATTCTCTATTATGGGGACAAAATCCTTTAATAATTAGTTCTGAAATATATGAATAAAAACCCCAAAAACGATTAGCATAGCAGAATTGGCAAAAATTCAACAAATGAAATCATAGTTGATTAATATATTCTTCTGGAAGCAATCTTCTTTCCCCGCGATAATTTCCGTTTGGAGAATAAAAACAATGGGCTTTGGGATTATATTTATAACATTCGCAAGTTCTGAATAACCAGCTTTCATACCAAAATCTTTTTATTCTTTTCCTACACACTACTGCTTTATAATCTAATACTGGAGTTAATTTCTTTATATAGTCACTATTTGCCCACCAGAAATTTCCTAAAAAGTTCTTCCTTTTTCTATAACAAATTCCACAACAATCTACCCCTTCATCTAATTTCTTAATACAATCTTGCCATTTTAAAATATTGAAATATTCCATGCATTTACGCCAATCTGTAACTAATATTCTATCTTCACTATAAAGTGGAGATGAAATCCCTTTTGAATGAAAATATAAAACATAACTATTGTTTAAATCACAAAATTCTTTTAACCAAAATAAAGTAACATATTCAAAACAATTTTCTGTAGAATTCCTCATTTCTATTTTATTAACAGATGTATATTTTTTAATCATTTGCGGAAACCATAAATAAAATTTATCAATTTCAGTTTTAGTTCCTACAACACCAATATGCATTTTATTGCATCTGTCATATAACCCAGACTTATAAACGCTATTAAATTGTTCCTCACACAATTCCATCCAATTATTAACAGCATAAACATGATAAAAAATATTTATATCCTTATACATTTATAATTCCACCTTTATTTTTTAAATACTCCCACCAAATCTCCCCATCTACTTGTTTCATCTCTCCATAATTCAATAAGGTTTACTTTAGCATATTTAGCAAGTGCAGTATAACTGTCTGGATAAAATCTATAACAATCAACTGGAAACCTATGAATTCCTCCAGACGAAGGAGATATTAAAAATAAATATCCTTCTTTTTTAAGAATCCTATTCATTTCTAAAAAAGATTCCCAAAAAAATTCGCAATGTTCAAACGTTTGTCCAGAAATAACAACATCAATTGAATTTGATGCAAATGGATAATGATATGGATCTTTTAAAACAACATCAACTCCTTTGCCACTAGATAAATCTATGCCTATATACTTTATTTTATCGTTTTTAAATATTGATCTGTATGAACCATTAATATTTGCAGATCCGACATCTACAAGAGTTATAGATTCTTTTTTATCTAAAAAATCACCCAGAACATATTTTTCGTAGCAAATTTTCATATTATTTAGGCTGGTTTTATGCATTTTAAATATCCTTAAGTTATTTTATCTTTGTAAAGTGAAACAACAAAATCACTTTTACTTAAGTAATCCACTATCTTATTCATTTCGTTTTTTTCTTCATCTGTTAGAGATATTTTTCCTATCAAAAGTTCATTTAATGTTTTTACTAAATCTTGCTTTACTAATTTAAATATTTCTGGGTTATTTTCTACTTCTACAGGAGCATCTAAATAGTTTAAAAACCATGTAGTTGGACGCTCTATTTTGTTTTTCCAAAACCAATTATATTCTGGGGGACAATTTTTATTTTCAGCTGCATATCTAGAAACCTCGTTATCTTTTCCTCTTCTTAAAACTTCTGCTAATGCTTCTGGCGGACAATTTGGATTTTGAACAGCATATATAGAAACCCAATCATCTTTTTCCCTTCTTAACACTTCAGCTAATATTTCAGGAGGGCGATTAGGATCTAGAACCATCTCTGCAGTTATTTCTGTAGCTATTTTAATTATTTTCATAATGATATTACAATATTTAGTGTATATGACTTAATAATATATTTAAATGAAATTTATAATTTTACCTGTTTTTAAAGAAATTAACAGGTTTTAAATAATATTGAAAGAATTAAAATATCATGAATAGAACAGAAATTATAAATTTTATTATAAATAAATTTAATTATAAAAAATATCTTGAAATAGGATGTAGCCGAGATGGTAATTTTAAAAAAATAAATATTGAAAAGGTTGGGGTTGATCCTGTAAGAGGAGGCACAATTAGAAAAACATCTGACGAGTTTTTTAAGGATAACAAAGATAATTTTGATGTTGTTTTTATTGACGGTCTACATCATTTTGAACAAGTTTATAGAGATATTATTAATTCACTTGATGTTCTAAATGATAACGGAACAATTATAGTACATGATTGTAACCCCATTAGTTATTCATCTCAAGTAGTTCCTAAACCAAGATGGCCAAGAGCGTGGAATGGAAACGTTTGGAAGGGGTGGTTAAAGTTGAGATGTGAAAATAAAGAATTAGAAATGTTTGTGGTTAATGCAGATAATGGTTGCGGTATTATTAGAAGAGGAAAACAAGAACTAATTAAAAAATGGGATATGGAGTATAAAGAATTTGAGAAAGACAAAAATAAGTTGTTAAATCTGTTTTCTGTAGAAGAATTTATAAATTATTTCAAATAAATTTAGGTATATATCCTTCCTCCAACTGTTGCACCAGCTATTTCCATCCAATCTTTAACCTTACGTATTCTCAAGTTATAATCATTGACTTCTTCCAATAATTTACAATCAACACTAAGTTCCCTACATCTACCTATAGCTGCTCCCAAATCCTTCGGAAAGCACTTCCCACCAAAACCTCTTTCTGTTGTTATATCCAAATGAGTTGATCCTATTCTTTTATCTGCTGCCACTCCTTTTTTAACATCTTCATAACAAACTTCTAAAGATTGGCATAGGTCATAAAAAACATTAGCTATTGAAACTTTAGTGGCCAGTAAAACATTGGATTGATATTTTACTATTTCAGCAGCTGTAGAACTCATTTTTATAATATTTACGGCAGGAAAACAAGTTCTATATAAATCTATCACTCTCTGAGATATCCAATCATTATCTGCTCCTATAATAACTCTGTCTGGATTTATAAAATCTTGAAAATAATTAGCCTCCGTCAAAAACTCAGGATTCATTGAAAAATTAACTTCATTAAATGTTTTGGCGTATCTTACTGTTGTACCTGGAGCAACTGTTGATTTTATAATAATAATTTTACCACTATTTTTTATCATAGGACACAATTTGCCCATTACATCATCATAAATTGTTAAATCTATATGCAATGTCTTTTCATCATATGGGGTCGGTAAGCAAACAAAAATAAATTCGCTTTTAGCTGCTATTTCTTCCAGAGAACCAATTTTTTTATATTTATCATAAATAACCACATGATGTTTTGGTTCAAATCCGTTTTCTTTATCATGTCCATAAAATCCATATTCTACTGATTTGCCAACATAACCGTGTCCAACAATTCCAAGTGTACTCATAATATTTTTCTCCATTAATTTGCTCTTTTAATTTCGCTCATACCCAAGTCTCCAGTTGCTTTTTCTATAATTATTTTTCTTTCTATTATTTCATTAATTTGTGGTTTATGAGATATAATTAACACTCTAGAAAATTTATTTTTAAGGACGTTCAACATTTTAAAAACTGCTCCAGTATGTTCATTATCTAGACTACCCAAAACTTCGTCCAACATTATAATTTCAGGTTTATTAGCACATCTGGTAAATGATAATAATCCCAAACCGATACTAACGGCTAGCTTAACCAAAACCTTTTCTCCTCCGCTTAACATGGCAAAATTATCTGCTGTTCCTCCGTTTAGTAAAATATCAACTTTTGATTTTTCATTAATAAATACTTCAATTCCCATATTTCCATTTGTTAAAACATCAATAAATTCTTTAATATAAACATTTAATAGGGGTAGATATCTAGAAACTATTCTGGTTTGAATTCCGTCTAGCCCGTAAATATCTTCTAGCATTATTAGTCTTTTTAGTTCTTTTTCTAATAAGTCTTGCTGTTTTTTTAAAGCAGACATTTTAGTGCTTATTTCTTTTATCATTTCTATTTCTTTATTTAAAGAACCGATAGAAGAATCACAAGCTGATTTTTCTTTAATCAATCTATTTTTATCTTCTGTTAATTTAGATATTTCTTCCTTAACTGACTTAGCATTATTTTCTGCATTCTTATACTGTTCGATTAAAGATTTTATTTGACATTCTAATTTCTCTATATCCTTATTGTGCTTATTTTCTACTTCCTGTTTTTTTAGCAATAGGTTTTTTTTCTGTTCTTGATTTTTATTAATGTTAATAAGTATATCTTGTTTATTTTTTGTTTGTTCTTGTAGATTTGATTGGATTTCGACAAGACGATTTTTATCCATTTCAAACTGTTTTATTTTTGAAGAAATTTCAGAAGAACTAATAATATTGACACCAATAGTTTCTATTTCCTTTTGCAAAGAATTGATTTTTTCTTTAATTTTATCTCTTTCTGATTTTTTTAAAATTATTATCTTTAAATCTTTTTTAGATTCATATTCCTTTATTTTATTTTCTATATGTTCTCTAGAAACAAGACTCTTACATTCGGAACATTCAAATTTACCATCATTGCCAATTTTGTTAAGTTTAGAATTAAGTTCTGATATAATAGTAATATTTTGATTGTATAGTGTTTCAAGACTACTAATATCTGATATTAACTGAGTATGATGCTCTCTTAGTTTTTGAATATTTAATTCTTTTTCTTTCTTGAACAATTTCTGATTTTCAATTTCTTTTAATTTATCTTCACATTCCTTTAAATTGAATTTAGCTATGCTTTCTTTCTTGAATTTTATTTGTTCATTGGTTTGCAAAATTTTACTGTCAAGTTCTAAAGATTTTTTATCATCTTCTTTTATGGAGTTTTCTGTTTTTTCTATGAGATCTTGCCACTCTTTTGTTTGGTTAGTAAGACCGTCTTTTTTATTCTTAAGATCTTCTCTAACCCTCTTACCTTCCTGTTTAACTCTATCAATTTCTATTAATTTTTCAGATTTTGCTAAAAATTCAAGCTTGGAATCAATTCCATTAGTTGTAAGAATAATTTCTGTCAACTTTATTTTTAATCTATCTATTTGCCTTTGAATTTCTTCCTGAGACTGTTTTCCGGAAGTGTTTTCATTTAAAATAATTATTTGTGATTTTATATTTGATATTTCTCTATCTTTTTCATTTTTCTTAACTCTAATACTTTCAAGACATCCATCAACAACATGTTCAAGCCTCAATAATGAAACTATCATTTCTTTTTTAATTTTATCTGTTCCAGAAACAAATTTACCGGCATCGTTTTGGCCAAAAAGAACACTATTACAAAAAACATCATATTCCATACCAATAACTTCTTTAATGGCATCTTGTGTATCTATTTTCCTATGAGAAGACTGACTATCATTATCATTTAAACATCTAAACTCGTGTATAGGTGAACTGTTATTATGAGTTTTAGTAAATGTTCTGCCTCTTTTGAGAATATAAATTTTATTATTAGATTCAAATATAACTTCTACATAAGATTCCTTCATCCCCTTGATATATTTTTTATTAATTCTTGTTACAACTGCAAGACCGGCGTCAGACGCCTTATTGGTATTAACATTCTCTCTAACAATTCTATCATAAAGAGCATAAGAAACGCCTTCTAAAACAGTAGATTTACCAGTACCGTTAGAACTATCAAAATTGTTGTTTCTCATTCCGCAAATACTGATCAATCCATCAATTCCTCTTTTCTTTATTTTTTCAATTCTTTCAATAGGATTTTCCTTAAAATTATCATAGACCTGATCTATGGTTAATTTATTTTTGTTGATTAAATCTATTTCATCATCGAATAAATCAAAGACAATTGAATTGTTCTTGTCTCCTAATCTCATGAAATAATTATATTTTATGGCATATATTTGCATATTTATTTTTCCGTATAGATGTTGTATAACGGTTTTTTAATACTTATTTTTTGAGGCTGTAAGGGTTTATCGAAAGACATAATCTGTACCCAAACTTTACCAGTTATTAAAAAAATTATTCTTTCTACAAAGGAAGCTTTCCAACATGAAGTAATTATATTGCTTTTATCTTTATGTGCTGGCAAGGGCAAATATTCTTGCTGATTTTGGGCATAGACACAGTTTTGTTGTTTAAATTTAATTGGTTTCATATTTTTATATCATCCCCATTTTTTCTTCTTTTACTTCATCTCTAATCTTCTTATCTAATAAAAGAATTTGTTTTTGTTCTTCTGGATCTTGTTCTCTTTCTTTTATCATTTCAGTAACAACAGATTCAACATCTGAAGCTTCAAGATTGCCTTTTTCAAGCATTTCTTTCTCTATTTTTAGAGCTTTTAACTCTTGTTCTTTGTCAGTTACCTTTTGGGTATGATATATATGTATGGGATCTATTGTTTTTGAAATTTGCGACTTCAATTCATCCAGCTTTATGTTAAAGTCATTAAGTTCTGATTTATCTCCACTAAAAGATAACTTGACTACTGAATTTTTTAATTTTTCTGGATTTATATTTTCTATGGCTTTTCTTATTTCTTGTAAATTTCCTTTGAATTCAATCATTGGTCTTGTATTGGGGTATTCTATAAATCTACATTTACCAAATTTAGGATCAGTTGTACTATCAGAATCATATAAGATGAATCCCTTTTCAGAATCTTTTTCTGACATATCTGTTTTCTCTAAACTACCAGAATAAAAAGACAAACATTTCTTTGTTGGCAGTATTTGAAATCTATGATAATCTCCCAAAAAAACATAATCGGAACCAATTAAATCTAAATCTGCAACAGAAATATCATCCTTCTTTTTGTTGAAAAAAGATTTCTTTATTATTTCAACTTCACCGTCGTCTTCATCAGAAGAAACTTCTTCAAATTCATTTATTTTTCCACCAGAAACACCAAAATGACCAAAAAATAATGAATTTTTTTCTTGCTTTTTATCATGTACTTCCTTAATAAATTTGTAAAATTCATCTTTTATGGTTATGTTCTTTTGCTCAACATCCATAGTATAGGGGAATAGTATGAGATTCTTATCTTTAAATTTCATGACAGTTGGTGAAGAAACTACAGTAATATTATCCAAATGCAATTTTTGAATATCTAATAGACCGTGATTTTTTCTGCAAATGTCATGATTACCTATTAACATAATAATGGGTATTTTATTACTAGATATTTTATAAATTTGGCTACTAAAAAAACCTCTTATTTCATTGGAGGGATTATGATTATCATAAGAATCTCCATTAATAATCATTAAATCTGGTGAATTTTCTACAGTTTTATCACATACATAACTAAACGCTTTCATAAAATCAACATTTCTAAAAGGGAGAATGGGTTGATCTTTATCCATGATACCCTTATAAACCGACTTATTTAAATGCAAATCACCTGTAATTACTATTTTCATTTTTTTTAAAATTAATATGTTACAAAATAAAGTTTTTGTCAACTTTTTATAATTATACAACAAAATATGAAAATTGGTAGACAAACCATTAGATGCCACAAAAATGTTTGAATTGTGAAATAAATTAAAAAAGGCACTGCTTTTTTAAACAGTGCCTTTTTTAATCCCGTCATTTAATCTGTTTTATTCTACTTTTTTTGAATCTGTTTTGTTAGTAAAACATTCGTAACATATACCTGTTTTCATCTGTCCACCCATGTCTGTCTCAATGAAAGAACAGATTGTAAACAGATCAAACCCCTGAACGGCCACAAAACCCCTAGCTATGGCTATAGCTTTGGAAGCCTTAAAACATGTGGCTGGGCTAAAACATCTAACATAGACAACTCCAAATTGTCTTAATCCGTGAGCTATCGCTCCTGCAAGATTTTTGACTCTTCTTTTTCTTTCTTCTGGATCTATGTCTTTGTCATCAGCTTTGACCTTTAGGATATTGCTAAATTCCTTATGGTCTTTTGTTTCAAGCTTTTTTTCAACTTCTTCTTTTTCAATCTCTGTGTTTTCCATTTTTTCCTCCATTGTTTAATAACGTTTTGTAATTACATTATACACCAAAAATAAATAAAATACCTTTTTATTTGCTTTTTTTAAAAGATATATTATTATATAATGGGGATGTATCATTAAAATTTTTAAAAAAAACACAAAAGGTAAAATGATTAAAAGTTTAGAACAATGTTGAATGAACTGGTATAAAATATCCCAAGCAGAAACATCTCAATCAAAAATAACACTAGAAATGGTCAACAATCCTAACTGTCCACCAGAAATATTAGTAGAAGTTTTAAGAATGGGAAAAGATGATTGGGTGTCTAGGTATGCAGCTAAAAATCATAACTGCCCACCTGAAACATTAGCAGAAGTTTTAAGAAGGGGAAATGATGATGGCGTTTCTTATTCTGCTTACAATAATGATAACTGTCCCATAGAAGAAAAGTGGATATGGAAAAACACTGTAATAGATCCATTAGGATTTTTAAACTATGTAGATGATCCACCGGAAATAAAAAATAATCCAAAAATAGTAAAAGTAGTAAAAATATATTTAATAGAAATTTTAAATGAGTATATTAGAAAACATTTATTTACTATTAGAGATAAAGTTAAAATAAAAAAACTGATAGACCTATTTAGTGATAAAGACTTTATAATTTCTTTATATAAAAATAAAATAGAAGAGCTATAATATTTAATTTTTACCACAAAAAATTAAATTGATGTTTTAGCTTCTAGCTTCTGCCTGTATCTTTTTAATGCCTTAACTGTTTTTCTTAATATTTTAGTATCTTTTCTCTTAACTTCAAAAGTAATAACATTGCTTTTGTCATCAAATCTAAAATTTAATAATTTATATCCCCTAGAATATTTATTAGACTCATCTATAATATTCTTTAGTCTCTTTTTAGCAGTTCCCTTATGCCCCTTAAATATTTTAGCATCATTTACACAAACATTTATTTGCTCAACAACATTCTGACAAGCATTAGATATTTTCTTTACGTGTGGATCACTAACAAATCTTCTTAATGCATCTCTAATATCATTGTCACCCCTAGAAATATCTTCTATCATAGTATCTGTTGCATATTTAGACCTTGTACATGGCTCTTGACTAACTAATGTATCCTTTAAGCAAACTTTTTTTGAATCACTTTTATTTGTATTATATTCATAATCAAGACTCATCAAATTCAATTCTTGGGGCTTGCCATTACTATCAACTCTTTTTTTACTATGCTGTCTTTTAGCAATGTTAGACATGTAATGCCTTAAAGAAGTATATAAGAAAGTATTAAAAGGAGTTCTTTTAAAAACTGTTTTTTTCTTGCCATTACTTCCTAAAACAAGATTACCATTTTTTGTTTTAACTATTCTTTTTTTAGGTTTATATTCATAATGATCAACGCATTTTTGCCATATCATTGTTATATCTGAAAGCAAATCTTCTTCACTCATACGTAAATATGCATATTTTTTTGCCCATATTTTAAGAGTTTGTTGCCTTATTTCATACAATTTAGTTAAAGTTGCCATATTTTTTGTTTTTTGATATTTATTTACAAGAGCATCTTCTGTATCTCTATCAATTGCTTTGAAATTTGTTTGTGGCAAATTTAAGTTTATTCCATTTTTATCTTCTATTTTATTTTCAACATCATTGTCTAAAACAAGATCCTTTAATATCACGGATGAATTATAAACCATACTTATTTCTCCTATACTTTTTTAATACACCTATTGTTACACTTTTTATTTTCATAACCCCGACACTTTTCTGGAACATTTTTATTGATTAAAAACATATTTATTTTATTGCACTTATCTATTATTGAATCTGAAACTTCTTTTGAACTCTTAACATGATAAACTAAAGGAGTTTTGTGATGATATATTAAAATTCCGTCATGAAGTTGAGAAAGAAACAAACAGCATATCATATCAATTATGTCCTTCCTAATTGCCCCATTCTGATTAACATTTTCAAATTCTTTTTTATTTAAATATCTAAATAAAAAGACAAAAGGCTCCATACCTACTCTAATTATTGCATCTATTGAACAAGATAAGTTAATTGAAGAGTCATTAAAACAAATATCTCTGTTCATTATAATGTAGTTTTCGTTTTCAGACAACAAATCAATCCAAATGTTTTTTATAAAATTATCCATTATTATTCTTTTTTTTTCTTCTATAGAAATAGTTTTCCCATATAACTTTTGACAAACCAATAGCCTTGAACATTTTGATATTTCTTTGGAATTTAAAAGAAATGGATTATATTTTTTTGAAAATAAATATTCTTTATCTTCAAAAACTCTACCAATAAAATTAATTTGATCAACAAAATTATCTGAATTGAAAACTATTTGTTTCATTTTCCCGTATATTTTCTGTATTTTGAAGCAACTCTTATAATATCTTCTTGAGTAAGTTTTCTTTCTAAAGCAAGAAACCTATCTTTGCCATTATTTATAACAAACTCATCAGGATCAATTCCTAATGGAACAGAAATAACTGAAATATCTTTCCAACCATATTGATAAAGTTCATTAATTGCCCTTGCCCTAGCTAATTGACCAGCAGCAACTTGAGTGTTCTTATTTTTTTCGTCAGTATCATAACATAAACAAATCTTATCACAGTACCTTGCCAAAATACCAATTTTTCTATGCCCCAAAGCAACACCCATTAAAGCACAAACATTTTTGATTCCAAATTGGTAAAGAGTAATTGCATCAAAATATCCTTCAACAATATAAATTTTGCTACTGTTTATGACATCATCTCTAGATTTGTTTAACAGAAACAAATTATTATTTTTTTCAAATGTTTGATTCCACCAATCTCCTTTTATTTCTGCTGAAGGGCTTCTAGATGCAAATGCTAAAAATTCATCACAATCTGATTTGATGGGGACTACTATCTTACCATTAAGCATCCTGTTTAAGTATTTTTCTTCTTTTGTTATTCCTGGAACTTCTGATTTATGTCCACAATAACCAATTTCAAGAAATTTAATAATATTTTCTGACAACCCTCTATTAATTTTCAAATAATTTAAGGCAGTATGGCTTTCCTGTTCATTAGAAAATAAAAGATTGGCATATTCCTGTATATAGGCATTATAATCCATACTAATAAAATACAACTTAACAATAAATTATGCAATATAAAAATTAACCTTTTGTTTCTTGTGATATAATTTCAGAGGCTTCTTTTGGCAACTCGTCACTATCTTGGGTTGTATTTAATTCAGCATCAATTGCTTGAATGTTTAAGATTTCTTCTGATAAAGTAATTCCTTTTTCTTCTGCCTTTTCTTTCATAACCCCAATTAATTCCAATACCTTGTTGTTCTTAGTAAACCACTCTGCCAATGAAATAAAGTCAGTACAACCAGTAACTTCTTGATCTTTACCCTTACCAAATACATATGTCATCTTTTCTTCTATATTTTTTCTGCTAACTGCTTTAATTTCATAAGCATATTTTACAAGATTAACTATAGGATTATTTGCTCCTTCATTAAACTGCACTTCAAATTCCCCTTCTCCAAATGGGGCTGCAACCTTATTTTTTACAACCTTAATTTTACTATTAATAGCTACTACCTTACTATCATCTTCAGTTGCTCCTTTTTCTTTGACATTTCCAGTCCTAACAACTCTTAGCCTCATGTGAGAATAAAATTTCAAAGCTCTGCCACCAGGAGTAGTTTCTGAATCTCCCCATGCAGGTTTATTAATACTTAATTTCTCTCTGATTTGATTTACCCAAACAACTGTAGTATTTGTTTTTGAGCTTGAATCCATAATTTGTCTAACAGCTTTTGACATCATTCTAGCAGCAATACCTGGATTAGAATCTATAATATCACCATCAATTTCAGTTTTAGGTATTAAAGCTGCAGTAGAATCAACCACAACAAGAGATACTATTCCGGATGCACATAGTTTACTGACATATTCCAAGGCTTGTTCTCCATAATCAAAATCAGCACCATACAGAAGGTTGCCTATGTCTACTCCGTTTGAAGATGCCCATTGTGGTACAAAACTGTGTTCTATATCAATGAGTGCAGCTTTTTGTCCCATCTTTTGGGCAGAAGCTATTAATTTTAAAGTTAAATAGCTTTTACCACCAGATTCCGGACCAAAAAGCTCTATCATTCTACCTCTTGGAACACCGCCAATATTTGTGGCATCATCAACAGATTTAATTCCGAAAGGTATGACTTCGATGTTCATCCTATTGTCTTTATCCATATAAGATGAAAACAACTGAATTTTAGGTCTACCATCTTTATTTCCAAGACCTTTTTCAAGATTTTCCAATGCAACGCTAATATCTTGTCCTTTTTTTTCTTTCATTTTTATTTCCTTTGTGTTATTACTAATTTACTTTATTGTTAGAAGGGTAAATTGTCTTGATCGTCGTCTGTTTCTGTGTTAATATGATCAGGTTCGTTTTTTACAACTGGATCTTTTTTGGCAGGTTGTTCTGGCAGACTATTATCTTCTTTTTTAAGTGAATTATTTTCTGGCGTTGTCTTTTCTTCTATCTTGCCATATCTTTTTTCAAAATCATCCTTATTAAAAGTTGTACCAGCCTTATACTTGCTTTTAGGGTTGTATTTTTGAGAATCATCAAGTTGCAACCACATTTTTTTTATTTCTTCTGGAGTTTTTATCTTGATAACTTTATCCAGATCAAACGGAGGATTAGCTAATATCTTTTTTTCATCTTCTGTGAAAGGAGAAGACTTAATATCTGGAGTTGCTGAATATTCAGTAGTTCCCCCATTATTTTTAACCCAAATAAACCAATCTGTACCCTCAGATGATGACGGATTTACTCCGGTTGCCTTATACCAATTCCCAAAATGTGAGAAAACGCTGTCACCAGCTTCTAATACTTTTAATTTATTGCCGTCGTCTCTGTCAAAAACTTTACAAGAATGTCTTCTTTGCGGCAACCAATCTCCTTCTGACCAAGCGATATCTAAAACTTTTTCATCTATAGAATATGCTGGACTTCTTACTGGAGCTTTGGAAATAGATTTAAAGGCACCCCAATGTGATCTAAAATTTTTGGGATTACTAGCAATTCTAACTCTGAATGGATTTTCTTGGGCTTTTAGTTTAACAAAAATATTATATTCTACTTTTGTATATTGAGCTGTTTGCTTCTGAGTTTTATTTTTTTCTTTATCGAAATTCCAACTAGCACCATCATTAACTTTGTTTTCTTCTGACATATTATACCTCCTTATGTTTGGCTCAATCAAGAACCTTTTGGTTTATAATGTCATTTATATTATACAACAAAAAAATATTTTTACCTTTTTATTTTTTAAAAATATTTTTCATAATTAAAATAATTATTTTTCTCCCCAATTATACAAATCTTCATCATCTTTTTTTTCTCCAAAGTCTTGATCATCTTTTAAATCGTTGCTAATGCTTTTTTGAGCATTAAATACAGCACCAGCAACTTGTTTATTCCTATCAAAAGAACCACTAGAAAAATCATTTAACCTTAATGCTAAGTTATATACCGTAACTTGTCTAGATAAACTTTCGTGTTTATCATCTAGATTCTTCATGATGTGAGCAGTTGATTTGTAAAGAGATTCTGCTTCTGATGCAGATTCAATAAATTGACGCATTTTTAAAAAGGATTCGCCTTTTCTTTTTTCTGCAGAAGCTTGTGTAGAAAAAGTTAACCATCCTTCTCTAAGTAATTCACATACTCTTTTTCTTACTATAAAATTTCTATGAACATCAACTAATATTTGAGAAACCCTGTCTTTTGCAGATTGAACTTTTTGAATTTCTATACTAATTTGTTGTAAACTTGGATTAGGTGATATAGAAATATTTAGGTTTCTGAGTTCATTATAAACATTAGAATAATCTTCTTCTACTGGGTGTAATGATTTAAGAAGATCCGTAGACTTGTCAACAATTCTTTGAAAATCATCTACGGATTCAACTTTTTCTACAACTGGGAATGCCATATTTATCTATCCCCTACTACTTTTATTTAAAACATCAAATATTATTCGTTAACATAAACCAAAACATAATCATTTGTGTTCAAGTCGTATGAACTATCAAATTTAAAAGAATAATTTCCAACTTTTATCTTGTTAAATCCTTCTATGACTTTGCCTGTTTTTTTATTATGGAACTTAGATTTTGAAGTGGTTCCTGCCAAACCATAAACAGTAACATTTACTTTAACAATTTCTGCAATTATGTCTTTTTCAACAGCACATTCTAATTCGTCCATAGAGACTGCACCCCTACTATCGTTAACGGCTTCCTTAAAAGAATGTGTAAATAGATCTTCTATCTTTTCACTTTCAACCTTAAATACATTTGAAGTTTTACTAACTTGTTTTTTCATTTTGTTCTCCTTTTGTTTTTTTATTTATTAATTCTATTTAATGCCCAAGTCTCTTCCCCACCAGCATCTTCTATATCTTTATCAATTTCTGCCTCAATTTCTTCTATGGCCGTCATTTCTTCTTCTGAAAGTTCAAAGTGCAACCTTGGATCCCAACAGGCACCTTCTGCTTCAATCCAGCTCTCCATACATTTTTTTAATAATTTTCTATAATCTATAAAATTGTTTTCTATTTTGTTGGTTTGATTCATTTTAATATCCTCTTTAATATTATACATTGTTTTGATTGTTTTCAGAAACATTTTCTACTTTTTTAACAGTTAATTTTTGTTTACATAATTCAGAAAATTTTTCAGCAGCATCGGTCTTCTTACCAAGAGAATCAAAAAATAGAACCATACAACCTTCTATATCTTCTGCTATTTCGTCCCATTTTTCAGACTCTATTTTCTTTCTTTCCCCTTCTGATGCGTATTCAATAGACCACTCCTTACCACTCGAAAACTTTGAACTTTGATATTGGCCTTTAGCATTTAATATCTCTACTGTTATTTCACAACTTTTTCTGATGATTGCTGACAAAGATTTTTCTTTTTGTTCTTCATTATTTATTTTAAGTTGAGGCTTTTCCATTTTGGCTATTTTTCTCAAGCAGCACTTTAAGCCATATTTTAAATCATCTCCTCTATCAACCCATATTTTTTTATTCAATTTGATTTCTTCTTCTTTTGTCAACCCTTCTGCCACAGTAGAATAAGAACTATATAATTTAATATTTTGATATTTAGCCAGGTCCACAGTAATCACTGCTGACTTATAAATGTTAGTATTACAAGATCCGCTTTTAACATCACCAACATTAGTCATTAAATCTTCATTATTTTCCATCGTATTTCTCCTTTGTTTTTTGGTATATCATCAATCCTCAATTTCATTACTATTGGTTTTTACATATTGAGACTTCATATTAACATTATACAAAGTTAAAACAAATCTCCGTCAAATTCTTTGTTTTTCTTTTCTTTTTTGTTTTTAGCTAAAACCAATTCCTTAGTCTTAACAAAACTTTCCAATAATTTCTTTTTATCTCCCCAATCTCTCATACAACCGCAATCAACTAATGTTTCAAATACATTTTTGTTCAAAGAACGTCCGCTATTATTAGTTATCAAATCTTCTAAATTTTTATATGGTTGTCTACTAATAATTTCTTTTATAACAACATCCCCTAGTCCTTTTAAAACTGAAAGAGGACGCCTAATTCCACCATTTTCAATTGTATAAACATCTTTGCTTAAATTAATGTCATAAGGGAGTAATTCTATCCCATATCTTGGTAAAGAATCCTCATATGGTTCTCTTTTTTCTCTTTGTTGCTCTGACATAACAGAAGACAATAATGAACACATAAATTCTATTGTATAATGATTTTTAAGCCATGCTGTTTGATAAGCAAGCATAGCATAGGCTGCCGAATGGCTGTTTGATGTATAAATGCCTAAATCATAATCGTTTACAATTTTATAGTTGTGTTGATTAGATTTCATGGTTAAATTATAGGCTTCTTCAACACCTAACGGTTTTATTGATTTTATTTTGCACTTTAGCATATTTTCTCCTTAAAAATAAATCTTTTTTATTAGAATATATCCATTTTAAGAAACTTATACAAGCTTTTCTTCCCCCCAACAAATATAAATTATAATAAATATTACCATTTTTATGTATACTATTATGTATGTGAAATTTAAATTTGCTTTTAATATGACTTAAATCTTCTAAAAATTTAACAGATGCACTTGACAACTGTATTTGGTATCTTCCACTATTACTTCTATAAATACATCCGTCTCCATCTATCAAACCTCTAAAAAATGAATTAATGAATTTTTTAGGAACACAACCATTATACCTTAATACTTTTGATTTATTCCTTAATACTCCTAATTTTTTTAAGTCCATAGCAATTTTTTTATTAAACACACAAAGCCTAGCCATATCTTTTGCGTTTGGCATGTTTTTTCTTCTTGTAGAACAGTTTATATGTGTTATTGGATTACTTCCTCCAATTAAATTTCTTATTTTCTTAAGTATATATCCGTCATTTTTTGTTAATTGTATTCCAAAACCATCATATTTTTTTATAATATAACCGTCTGTCATAATTAAGCCAAATATATATGCTTTTTCAGAAGAATCTATTTTTTTAAAAAAATCTTCTTTGTAATGTGTTTGTATTTTGGGTTCTCTTCTTTTAATTCCTCTTTTTTTCAAACACGCATATACTGTTTCTTTTCTTTTAAATCCATATTTTTTGGCAATTTTATTGGCAACTCCACCATTTATATATTCTTTGATAATCTTTTTTTCAATATCATCTGTAATTTTTTTATTCCAAGAGCATTTTATTGGCAATGGAATTTTGTTTTTTTTATGAATTCTACATATGGCATAATATTTTGCCCCTGTTTTTTTAGATATTTTAGCCAATGAAATATTGTTACGATAAGCGTAATATGCAAGATATTTTAAATATCTTTCTCTTTTTAACATCCATTTATTCTCATTAATTATTCTTCTAATTATTCTTTCTGTTAGTTTTGTTTCTTTTTCTATATTTTTCATTTCTTCTTGTCTAAAAAACATAGAACGTATTATTTTTTTTGTTTTTTTATCAACATTTATTTTATTATATGCCATTCTCATTCTGTTTCCTCTTTTAATAGTATATATTCAGCAACATATGCTATTATTCAAAAAGAAACAGATAAAACCTTTATTTTATATTTTCTTCATATAAAATATTCATGTCTTTTTCAATAATTTCGCTAACAGTATGAGCTTTTCCATCTTCACAAATAAATTTATGATTTAAGGTGCATTTAATTATCATTCCGTTTGATAATTCAATTTCATAAACTTCTTTTTTACCTGTTTTAAAAACTTTAACAACTTCGTCATCTATTGTATTGCCATCAACATAACTGTCTAAAACAACCTTTATATTACTATTACAAAGTTCTTCTAATGAATATCTTTTTTTATCAATTTTATTAAAAACTTTGGTTGAACCTAGTAAGCATTCATTGAATCCATATCCTCCAAAATACTGACATAGAGAAAACACCCTTTCAGCAATATCCTTTTCAACTCCATGGTTAATGCACCCCTTAATAAACTTATCTTTTAATTTCATTATCTTTTCTGGCTCTTTTTTTCCTATACCTTTTCTTAAAGTATCAGCTTCTGATGCACTGAAGCCAGCCATTTTTATTGAAACTAACATTATTTGTTCCTGAAAAATCATATTGCCATAAGTTTTACTAAGCAATTCTTTCATTATTGGATGTATATATTCTACTTGCTTTCTGTTATGCTTATAATCACAATAATCTGTATGGATGTCTGCATTAAGCACCCCTGGTCTATAAAGAGCATTTGCAACTACTATATCATTAAATGTATCTATTCTTAAATCTCCAATTAATTTGGTCATTCCTGTACTTTCAAGTTGGAATACCCCTCCTGTATCTCCATTAGTTAGCATATCAAAAACTTTCTGATCATTTGGTTCTAATGAATTAATATCAATGTCTTTATTATGCCTCTTTTTTATTAAGTCTAAACATTGCTCAACAAGAGTTAGAGTTTTTAATGCAAGAAAATCGAACTTTAGTAATCCCAATTCCTCTACTTCTTTAAGGTTATATTGAGTACAAATTACATCTTTAGCTAATCTTAGTGGAACGTGTTGAACTACAGGATCTTTGCAAACAATTATTCCTGCAGGATGAACTCCCGCTGCTGAAAGCTTACCTTCTATTTTTTTTGCATAACTAAAAACATCTTTATATTTATCAACATATTCTTTCAAGTTGCTAATATATCTGTTTTTTTTGTATGTAGTAAGTTTATCAATTTCAATATTTGGACCATTGGGAATTGATTTGCATATCTCATTGGCAAGCTGTAATGTTTTTTCTCCTGATTCCCAATTGCCCTTAAAATCACCCTTCATGTTTTCAAAATCATTTCCTATATCTAAAACCTTGCAGACTCTCCTAACAGCGTCTTTTGCCTTCAAACTAGTATATGTTCCTATTCTTGTTGTGCATTCAACTCCATATTTATGAGTTAAATATTGAAAAACTTGCTCTTGTTTTGTATAATCAAAATCCAAATCAACATCAGGAGGGCTAACTCTATCTTTATTTAAAAATCTTGAAAAAAGTAAATTGTATTTTACAGGATCTACGTGGGTAATTCCAAGACAATATAAACATAACGAAGCCACACCACTTCCTCTTCCAGGCCCAGTCCTTATCCCTTCTCTTTTAGAGTAGGCAATAACATCCCAAAGTATTAAAAAATATTTTGCATATTTAAGACTTACAATAACATCCCATTCTTCTGCTATCCTTTCCTCATATTCTGGTTTACCTTTTAAACCCCTATTTACCATACCGTCATCAATTAAACTCTTTAAATATACTTGTTCTGATGATTCTCCAGGTGGCAATTTGAAATCAGGTAACAAATCTTTTTCAATTTCAATAAGATTATCTTCAATTTTATCAGATATAATAATACTATTGCTTAATAACTCTGGAAGATTTTTATATACTTTCTCTAATTCTTCAAAAGGTTTAATATAAAAATCACTAGATTCAAAAGAAAACCTCTTTGGATTTTTAATAGTATCTTTAGTTGCTATACTTAAGAGAACATCTTGAGCTAAATAATCTTCCTTATCAGCATAATGAGAGTCACATGTAGCTACAGGAAGAATGTGCAGTTCCTTAGCTAATTTATATAACTTATGCATAACAATTTTAAATTCACTGGTAGTCTTTTCGTCGTTATATTTGTGAACCATTATTTCAACAAAAAAATCATCACCATATATTTCTTTAAACAATAATAAGTTTTTTCTAGCAGTTTCCATGTCGTTTTTTAATATATAATGAGCTGCCAAACCATTAATACAAGCAGATCCACAAATAATACCGTCTTTATGCTTCTTTAACAAATCAACATCAATCCTTGGACGACTATAAAACCCCTTTAAATAGGCCACAGAGCTAAGAGCTATTAAATTCTTATAGCCAACCTTATTTTTAGCTAATAAGGTCACGTGAAGCCTTTTGTCATCTTTATTCTTAATATTTATATCATCAACTAAATATAATTCTGTTCCCAATATTGGCTTAATCTTTTCTTTTATCTCTTCTTTGTTGCCATGATGAACTTTTTGTTCTTTACAAGCATTATAGAACCTATATAAACCAGCACAAGTACCATGATCTGTTAACGCAATTGCTCTAAAGCGGTTTTTCCTAGCAGTGTTAGCCATATCTTCAGGAGAGCAAAAACCATCTAATAGAGAGAAATAACTATGGCAATGAAGAGGGACATAACCTGCCCATTGTTTATTTACTGTAGATATAGATGTTTCTTCAGACATTTTACTTCTTCGTTTGTTAGTTTATTTGTTTTAATATTATACAACGATTTTATTAACTAATTGCATTTTCAATAGCTTCTTTTCTTCTATATGAAGATTTATGTATTACATCTTCAACATACAAAGTAAATTCTTTCCAATTGAATTCATCATTTAAAACATTGCTAAACTTTTTCGTTTGATCATTTTGAGACCAAACCAAAAAAGACAAGTTGCCAGGATGTCCAAGTGCTACTCCTTCATAAATAAAAACATTTCTTCCGTAATTTAGCATATAAACAAAAGATGTCCCATAATCTACAGTAAGAGCTATAGACCTAAGAAAAGAAGTTCCTTCAACAATTACTTCGATTTCTTTATAATTGCTAATTACTTTTGCATCTTTAAGTATTTTTGCTATAAAAGACAATTTAGCATAGGTTAAATCAACTTCCATTTTAAAATCTGATAAAGCTTTTTCTATAGAACTAGAAAACTTACCAATAAATTTATCATGTTTTTCTTTAACTGATTCTAAAACATCTTGATAATCAATTACATTTTGTAATCTATTCATCTTTTTTTTGTACTCCTTTGCTTTCTGAATTTTTAAATTCATCTCCTCCTTTAAAAAGATGGACAGGGAATTTAAGAGTTGAATTCTTGATAAGAACAGGATTTTGATAAAATCCTCTTGCTTCTTCTGAATAATATGGCTTAAATATTGGAAAATTATTAATAATTATGTCATCTTCTATTTTTATTTCTGTACCAATTAAATTAGTGCTTTCTATATATGGAAAAGGGGCTTCTTCAATTAAACCTATATTATCATAAGGAATAATTACAATTCTTGGAATCAAAATAAAAGCTCTGGTAACTTCAACAATATTAATCTCTTTATTGTTTTCAATTTGTCTTTCAAGCTTTTGCTCACTTTCACAAAAACCAAACTCGCATTTTGGTTGATTTTTCTTATCAAACATATACATAAGACGCTCTAATGAAACATTGCCAATAAGATTTTGTTCTCCTTTTTCGTCAACAACAATATTATGTGTAGATCCACCTTTTTTAAGAACAATAGAATATCCTTTATCTATATTAATTTTATCAATCATTTCTCCATATGGTGCTGAAAAAGTTTTGTTCATAATGTTTTCTCCTTATTTATTATTAATTTTATTATCACTTCATAAAACTATTATTTTTCTATTTGCAACCTACATTATACAACAAAAAAATATTTGCAAGGGTTTTTAAAATAAAAAAAGAATTATATAATTAAGTTAAGTAAAACGAAATATTTTGATAAGGAGATATATGCCTAATATAATACAACTTTTAATCAATTTATTCAGAAATATAAATAAAAAAGAAGAAGATTTAATACCACAAGGCACTAACACACCTTCAGTTCAAATTATTGTTCCTGCACCAATTACTCTCCCAGTATTAACGGCTGGTAAGAAAAGGGGACTATTTCTCGGGATTAATGACTATCCTGGCTCATCAAATGACTTGAGGGGTTGCTTAAATGATGATATTGAATGGATTTCATTGCTAAAAGATTGTTATAAACTTGATGAGATTACTAATTTAACAAACAGCCAATGTACTATAGCAAATGTTAAAAAATATATGACGGAAATAATTAATGTTTCTATGCCCAACGACGTATTAATTATTCAATATAGTGGACACGGATCTTATAGAGCAGACATGCATAATGATGAAATTGATGGTAAAGACGAAGCCATTGTTATGTATGATGGTTTTATAATAGATGATGAAATTGAAGAAATGTTATCAAAAATAAAAAATGGCGTAAGAACAACTATTATACTTGATTCATGCTTTAGCGGTAGCGGAACTAGATCATTTAACTTTAATGATGAAAGCTTTTATAGAGTAGGAAGATTCATGCCTCCAAAGGATAATGGTAAAATAATGGGTCTAAAAATAAAAAGCAGGGTATTTAGATCTATTGGAAAAACAGAAGAAGAAATGAATCATATTTTAATTTCTGGTTGTTCTGATTCAGAAGTAAGCTATGATGCTGAATTTAATGGAAAATATTATGGTGCCATGAGTTATTATGCCACAAAAGTTTTAAGAGAAAATCCCATGATTACATATACTGAATTTTATAAAAAGTTAAGAGAAAAACTACCTAGTTCCATGTACCCTCAAACTCCCCAACTTGAAGGAAAATCTGAGTTTAAGAACATAATAATGTTTAGTTAATCCAACATTTTTGCCATATCTGTAAGTTCTTTTGAAATTTTTAAAAAACTGTTTTTAGAATTAACTTTGCCAATGTTTCTGATCTTTATTCTAGACACCCTTGCCATATGTAGAGTCGGTTTCCAATCATATTCTATCGTATTGGTATCAATAATATCTGTTAAAACAATTTCTTTAATACCTGATTGAATAATTGTTTTCATACACTCGTTACATGGTAAATACTTGCGTTCAGAATAAACATACATTGTAGAACCGTTCAAATCTCTCGTAGCATTAAGAATGGCATTTATTTCGCAATGTATGACATATGGATATTTTGTTTTATATCTTTCTTTAGAATCTTTTGACCAAGGGTAATTATCATCATCTCCTAATGGCATTCCAGAATATCCCATAGATATAAGTCTACGATTAATAGGATTAACAATAGCTGCTCCATGTTTAGTAGATGGGTCTTTAGATCTCATAGATGCTAAAGCTGCAATTCCCATAAATAATTCATCCCAATTCAATTTTGCTTCAATTATTTTCATTTTTTCTCCTATCTTGAGGGGCATCTATATTGTCTAACCTAATAGCTTCTGCTAAAATTAACAAGGCGTTTCTAACTCTAGGAGATTGCCATCCTCCAATTAAAGGCATTCTAAATCTCATAGATAAATGATAATCTTCCTCATCAGGTTTACTCAAAATAGTTATCCAACCGTCACCATCCTGAGTAAATTGAACAGAAATATTACCGTTATAACTATCATCTTCAAACCTAGAATACGAATTTTGAGTTTCTATAGTATCTATCCAAAAAGGTTTTTCAAGTAATTTTTTAACAATTTTTGCAATCTTTTTATTTTCTGATTTTTCATCCATATAACCATCCAAGTTCTTTGTTCTTCTATATAACACTAAATGTTCTATTTGATATAATAACTTATCTTTCAGTTATTTCTCTTGACAATATTTGGCTACTTGGTATATTTAATTGTGTTTTTGAAAAGAAAGATTTATAAATTTCAACTATAATTATACATAAAAATAATAAAAATGGCAAAAAACATGGAAACAAAAGATTATATAAATGAATTAAAAAAGATATTTTCACAAGAAAACGAAAAAGTAGTTATTTTTATAGGTCATCCAGACCCGGATTCTATTGGTTCTGGCATGGGAATTAAATTGCTATTGCAAAACATAAGTAAGTCTGATTGCACCATTGTTTATTCTGGGGAAATTTCTCATCCTCAAAATAGAACATTAGTCAATGTTCTCAATATAGATTTAATAGAGCAAGAAAAATTCTTTCTCGATAATAAAAATGAAATCTGTAAAAAATATTCAAAATTTGTATGGGTAGATAGCGTTCCGAGAGAAAAATTTTCAGAAGAAATAAAGCCATCATTAGTTATTGATCACCATAAAACTAATTATGACAAAAATGGTTCTATTGTTGATATAAGAAATGTTGGAGCTTGTTGCTCTATCGTTTGGGAATACATTAAAAATTCCGGTTATAAACTATCTCCAGATAAAGAATCTGACACAAAAATAGCTATTGCAATGCTTTTCGGAATTAAAACAGATACTGGAGATTTAATTTCAGATAACACAACTGATCTAGACTTTATAGCATATCAAGATTTAGCAGTTATAGTTAAAGAAAACAATATATCAGATATTATTAATTATAAATATCCTGCTTACTTTTTTGAAGTTAGATCAAGATTAGATGAAGAAGGTAATTCAGTTATAAAAGATTCTTTTTTTATTGGAGGAATAGAATTTATCTCCCCAGTAAGACGAGATTGTTTGCCAATGCTAGCTGATGAAAGGGTTAGGATGGAAGGCATTTCAACATCCATTTTGTATGCCATTGTTGGAGACAATCTAGAGGTAAGTATTAGAAGCAATAATCCGGCTATTGATGTAAATAAATTGTGTAAAGATATTTTTGGAGAAGACTATGCTGGTGGAAGAACAGGAGCAGGAGCAGCAAGAGTTCCATTAGGTATTTTAAGTGCTAGTACCATGTCAGACGACGATAAGAAAATTATATGGGGAGCATATCGTTCAATTATACTACATAAAATATTACATTATTGTGGCGGTCATTAAGGAGTCAAGGAGCTTAAACTAGATTCTGAACTTTGACTGCTTGGGCTACTTAAACTTGACTCTGAACTTTGACTTGATACTGAGCTTATACTTGAACTGCTTGCACTAGACTGAGAAACTATAGAACTTGAACTTCCAGAACTTGCAGAACTTATACTACTTGATGAAAGACTTTGCGAACTAGAACTTGCCGAACTTTGAGTTGTTCTAGAACTACTAGAAGAACTTGACCCTGTAGATTCAGAACTTGAACTAGAAGACAACATTCTTCCTCCAGAAACTTCATCCATGATAACTACAGCCCGTGCTTTAAGTTCTTCTGTTACATCATAATTTGGAGCAGGTAGATTAAGAACTATTTCTGCAGGAACAGCAACACCAGTACCAAAAACCTTTTGCCCTGTTGAACATCTTATATAGTAATTTGGATACCCGGAATGACTTTGATTAACAACAGCATTTTCAACAGTAAAATCAATATTATAATTTATATCATAAATTTCATCATAAACTTGAATTGTTGCCATATTTTATTCTCCTTTTAAGAATATTTACATATTATTCTTACTTCATTTAAATTTAACCTTTTTATTTGGTTATATTTATTAAATATTTCTTTTTATTGAAATATTATTAACTAAGAATATGGCAAAATCCTTTATTTAATAAAAAGAGCACCTTGAGGGAATCGAACCCCCGTCTGAAAGTTTGCAGCTTTCTGCCTGAACCACTCGACCAAAGGTGCTTGAAAATGGTGGGGGAGAAGGGAGTTGAACCCATATTTTCGGATTTTCAGTCCGTTTCCGATTGACCGCGTTGGAACACTCCCCCATTACAAGTAAAACTGGTAGTGTCGGTGGGATTCAAACCCACAATTTCAAGCTTCGGAGGCTTGTGCCCTATTCATTAGGCTACAACACTATTGGTAGCCCTGACAGGATTTGAACCTGCATTTTCATTTCCATTATGCACTTGACGGGTAGAAACCGCCGCCACTACAGGGCTATAAAAATGGTGGCGTCGGATGGATTTGAACCACCAGCGTTTAGCCATAGGCACCTGATTTACAGTCAGGCGGTTTCAGCCAATTCACCCACGACGCCATAAACTAAATTTTTCAAAGAGCAATCAACACTTTATATCAATTTCCATAAGCCATCCACACGCAAAAAACCCTTCATCCAGCAGTTGCCCAGATGAAGGGTTGTTTAAGTGCTATTATCTATGAACAGACTCCAGCAACCACGCCTTCAACGGGCATGTTTCTAAAGTAACAATAATATCTGTTCCGTAATGTGTTCATAATTCTTTCTTATTCCTTATTTATTCTTATATTTATACAACAAATCCTTTATTTGTCAAGATTTATTTTAAAAAACTTTTCACATATGTTTTTTTAACCTACATTTATTAATATAAAGATTTTATTTTTTTATCTTTTTTACCATCAATAACAAAAGAAGAAATAATTGATGGCCTATTAACAAGTACACCAAATTTTTTTCCTATTAAATAAACAGCTAAATCAAATGTTGTTTTGTTTCCAGATATAAATTTATTTTCATTAACCATTTTTTGTAATTGATCATATAGATTTGCTTCTTTTAGGAACGGAATTAAACTTAGATATAACTTTTTATAATATTTACTTCTACTACATATTACTGTTGCTTTTAGATTTCTAAACAATTTTGGTTGGTTTTGTTTAGCACAAGGTTTGCTGCATGAAGTATTCAATTCACTATTCATAGATTCCATCATAATTTCATTCAATTTTACTCTTAATTTTGATGTTCTCATTTAACTTTCTCCTTGTCTTTTTTATATTATACAAAATAATTAACACAATTTAATTTTTTTTAAATTTTCCTTAGTCCAAGCAAAGGGTATACGTACAGCATTGGGTAAAGCATCATTAATATTTTTTGCCCCAACTGAATTCAAACTATGTACAACAATATTCCGTGGCATAAATTGTTGGTTTTCTTCAAGGAATTTGGCAACTTCATACCCTGTGTTTTCTCCAGAAGGAACATAAGCTTCACCACCTAAATCGTGGTCTAGAAACAGAATATCCCATTTTTCATTTGATAGTTTTTGTATTGCTGTTTTAGATGAATCAGTTATTTCAACATCATAATTTATAAGATTTTTATAAAATTGTTCTTGTCTCTCAACACTATCTTCTAGTATAAGTATTCTCATTATATTTTTTTCCCATAAGTTTCTACTAAACAATAAAGTGACAAAAATAATGCATTCATTGTAGCCAAGAAGGGGCACAAGTTTTTTAATGAAGGATAATAGTAACCATAGAAAAGATCTTTCTCTAATTTTAATATATTCATTATTTACCTCGTTTTTATAATTTTATTAAAAATTGTTTTTATAATTTTATTAAAAAGTTTCATGATTTGATGATCTTGTATATTATCTTGATTTGAAATTAATTTACCACTAAAATCCCATTCATCATTTGAGTTTTTTATCATTGGTTCAAAAAAATCGTATTCTTTTCCATATTGATCTTTTACATCTTTAAAAGACGACCCCTTAACAACTATAACTCTTCCTGTTTTCTTTTTCTTTAAATAGAAAGTTAAAGATTTACCAATATTATCTATTTTTGTTTTGTTTTTTTTATTAATGAAAGAAGAACAGCTATTCATTGCAAATTTGTTTATGTTTTCAAGTTCTTTTCTTTGTATATACAATTTATATTTTACTGGGAAAAATATCTTAAAAAGAAACATTAATTTATTTTTTAATATCTTCATAAAACTCAAATTTTAATTGTTTTTTATCTAATTCTTCTCTATTTTTTATTAATTTATCTGTTTCTATAATTTCTTTAATAATTTCACTACAAGTTTTATAACTACATAAATAATTATTACTATAAGGAATAACATCTTTCCAACTATCATCTATATATGGGTAGGAAGGAAGTATTTCTTCTACATCAATATGAAAACTACAAACGTCTTCACAGATTATACTTTTTCTTGCTATTTCTTTTGCTTCTTGTTGATCCTCAGCCATAACATAAATCAAATTTTTAGCATCAGCTCTAAATAATTTTTTCATTTTTATCCTATTTTAATTCTTTTGAACAATAAATAAATTTTTTACCTTTACAATAATTTCTTTTTTGAACAAAATTTAGCATATTTTTATTGGTTGATTCTACAAACATTTCTATTTCTCCTATATTTTTTGATATGGCAAATTTTTCAATAAATGCCAAAAGTTCATTTCCTATTCCACAATTTCTGTATTTTGAGTCAACAACAAAATCTGCAACATAAATATAACACTTGTGAATCTCAACATATATTAATCCTAAAACCTTTTTGTCAGACTCATAAACTACTATCATATTCGATTTGTTCTTGATATAGTCTTTAATATCATTAACAGTGTATTTATCATTTTTACCACCAATTAAATATTCAGAACTATTAAAAAGATCAAATAGTATTTCTGAGTCTTTGATGTTAGCAGGTCTTATTTTATTTGTCATAAAAACAAACTACCTTTCTCTTTTGCCAATGATTCTATTCTTTTCCTACTTATTTTACAATATATTAATTCTTGATCTATACCTATGAATTTTCTATTTTCACTAATACAAGCAAGAGCCATTGATCCAGACCCCATAAAAGGATCTAATACAGTACCACCTGTTGGTGTTTTAGAAAGTTTAGTTAAAAATTTCAAAATTCCTTGTGGTTTTACGGCAGGATGATAAATTAAATGTTTAATATCCCCTTCAGGATTGCCGTGCATGTGTTCTTTTTCTTCGGTTCTGGGATAAGCATCATTACATATTGTACAATAAAAGAACCTATCATCAGAACTAGCTTTTGCACAATAAAAGAATCTAGATGCAGTTCCAACGTCTCCATAAGTTGTTTGAACATCTCCTGATTTACCTAGCCCTCCATGTTCAAGAAACTTACCTTCTCTTCTCCTTACACAATTATTGCCGCTTTTTAATATCCCACTTTGATCATCCAATATTTTTATAGGACAATCTGGATGGCAATCCCCCTTTTCAACTGTTTCTAATCCAGACATTTTACAATCAGGATGATGAGTTAATATTGTGTTAGATGGGAATCTACCTTTTGAAGAACTACTTATTTCATTTCCTGCTAATCCTCCACCGTATACCTTTTTCATGCCCTTATCTGTTTTCCAACTTCCTCTTCCACCCAATCTTGAATCTTCCCCTTCTTTTTGCAATTCAATTCTGCACTCGTCTATATTAAAACCACAAACACCCCATTTCAAAGCATTCTCAACAAAACCACCTTCACAAGGTTTCATTGCTACAGTAATAGGTTCCCAAC